>CEPQ01052678.1_pt1 | contig 109612 bp, 95 predicted proteins | sample 530411 | NCBI WGS metagenome assembly CEPQ01 (sample SAMEA2620039, study PRJEB7988) | marine metagenome | isolation source: saline water (ENVO:00002010), including
GGCGTGAAGAACGGATCGCTGGGCACGGTCGAGAGCGTGAGCGCGCTGCGCATGTCGGTGAAGCTCGACGATGGCAAGGCGGTGGCGTTTGATCTCAAGGATTACGCGCACTTGGATCATGGCTATGCAGCCACGATCCATAAGGCGCAGGGCATGACCGTTGATCAGGTCAAGCTGCTGGCGACGCCGGGCATGGACAGCCATGGGGCTTATGTCGCGCTGTCGCGGCACCGCAGCCAGGTCGATCTGCATTATGGCAAGGATGACTTTGCCGATCGCAAAGCGCTCACCCGCACGCTCAGCCGCGAGCGGGGCAAAGACATGGCCAGCGACTATACGCGGCAGCCGGAGAAGGCAGCGGAGCAGCAGCCGCAGCGTGAAGCTCGTGCCGGGCTGAAGGTCAGTCGCAGCGGTCATCTCGCTGATTTGCTTAAGGGGGCCAATGCATCAGCGGAACGCCAACCAGCCGCTCAGGTGCGTGTCAAAGTCACCTTGCCGGACATGGCGACCGACAAGCAGGTGTTCGACAAAGCTGTGCAGCGGTTCGCGCGCGTCGCGCAGGACATTGTTGCCATGCGTGACAAGGGGCTTCAGCCGCTCGCCTCGCAGCGCACTGCGCTGGACAAGGCTGGGGCCGAGCTCAATGCGTTGAGACCCGACAGTTTTGGCGATCTGCGCAAGGCAGTAAACCGGGATCTGAGCCTCATTCCAGAAGCCGTGAAGGGCAAGACCGATCGCGCCATCCAGGCGATGGAGCAGCAGGCGAAGCTGCGCATCGAGGCGCAGCGTGTTGCCGCCGCCAATGAGCGGCGCGCCGATGTCTTTGTCGATCAGTGGCAGCGGCAGTCGCAGCAGTACCGGGCGCTGCGAAAGAACGGCAGCTCTGCGGCTTCGGACAAGGTGCGCGCCTCGCTTGTCGGTATGGCGAAGGGGCTCGAGCGCGATCCTCAGCTTGAGTCGGTGCTGGCGAACCGTCGTCCGCAGCTCGGGCTGGACGCTATGAGCACGAAAACGCTGTCTCAGGACCTCCAGAAATCTCTCGGCATCTCGCGCGGACTCGGCATGGGGATGTAGCCATGCGGGATGGACGATGCTGAGCCTGTTCCCACGCAAGACGAAATCCCGCTGGAGCACGCGCTCGATGCTGTGGCGCGGCGGCTGGCGGGAATCACCGCAGCGGTCGATGGCTTTGCCGAGCGGCAGCAGGATTTGCTGGGGCGGGATTACAGCGAGGACCTGGGGCTGATCCAGCAGAGCTGTGAAGACTTCCGAAATGCGATCGATGCGCTGGCGCAGAAGCCAGCGCTGGCGCTGACGCCGGAGATGATTGCTCGGCAGATCGAGGCGGCGGGGCAGGGCGCTCGCAGGGACGCCAATCAAGCCTTGGCGGCTGCGCAGGGCAGTCTGCAAAGTTCCATCGCCGCGCTCTCCAGGGTGACGGCGTCGGTGAGGGCCGCACAGCGCCAGAATCAAATGTTGGCTGGGGCTACGGGTCTGGCCTTGATACTCGGCTGGGTTGGCGGATGCATTATCCCGCCAGCGATCGATTGGGTGGTGCCGGAAGCATGGCAGTGGCCTGAAAAACGAGCAATGTCGGCATTGCACCGCAACGGCTGGAACGCAGGGGAGCGGCTCATGTCAGTTACCAACCCTGGCCGGTGGAGCAACCTGCAAGCTGCTGTTCGGCTTTCGGAGAAAAACAACGAGGCGATCAACAAATGTGCACAGCGAGCTTCCGAAAGAGGGCTCAGAAGTGTCGGATGTAACATCGAGGTTGGAAAAACAGAAGGTTAAAAAACCTTGGCCAACGTTGATCGAGCGGCAGGCGATTAGTGATGGGCGCGACCGTTAAATCAGCGAGAAGGTACGCCCAATCCCTGCCATTTCTTCGCCAAGCGCGCAGATTTTGGCTTCGTCAAGGTTATGAGCAATATCACTCGCGGTCAGACCAAATACTACTTTGCCCTCGTGGTTTGTCAGGACCGTAGCCACAGTGACAACACCGGGATAGAGGGCTTCTCTGTCAATGGCATACCCGGTTCGTTCTGCATAACGTACCTCGCTGATGTAAGTGTCTGCGTCCAAATTGCCTTCCCAGCGCAACTGATTGAAATGTTTTCGTAGTTCAGCATCGGACATTTTCAGCCGCGCAGCATAGGCCCGGCCAACCGCGCCTGCCATGAACGGAAGGCGCTGCTTGATCTCCATGTCCAAGCGTATGGCACGCCCGCCCACTGCGCGCTCCAGCAATGTCATCCTGCCATCATGCGCTTTCCACAGCCCAACCAGACAGTTTGTTTCGGTTGCCAGCCGGTTGAGCTCCGTGCGGATTTCGTCCACGATCGACTCTTCCAGCAGTTTGCTGCTGAGCGCCAGCAATCCTCTGCCAATCTTGTATGTCTTGCTCAACTCGTCAAAATCGACGGCATTTTCCGCAACAAGTGTGCGCAATATATTGAATGCCGTGGACGGGTTCACTTTTGCATCGCGCGCAATAGCCGTCACGCCCAAGGGCATTGTGCTTGTCGAAAGCAGTCGCAGAATCCGGAAAGCCTGTACGACCGCACCGACCATTTTGACCGGTTTTTCAGTGCCAGTGTCGTTCGCCATAGTCGGTTGCTAGCTCATTGTGCCCTTCAGGGTCAATCGAGACCGCAGTGCGCCGATCTCACGGAGCGGTTCAGGATGATGGCCCGCCGCCATAAAGGGATTTGATGCGCACCCGGTCTATCTTTTCGTTCGCCAGCCGCGGCAAAGGGCCATCCAGCATGATGATATGGCGAGGCAGCTTGAACCCCGCCAGGCGCGATGCGCAATGGTCGATAAGGTCCTGCGGGCTGGCAGGCCCGGACAGGTAAACGCAAGCGCAGGGGGCTTCAGTAAATTTGGGATCCTTGATGCCGAACACCGCCGCCTCTGAGACCGATGGATGCGCCATCAGCACCGATTCAATCTCAGCTGGCGAGACATTGAAGCCGCCGGACTTGATCATCTCCTTGGCGCGATCAACAAATGTGAAATAGCCGTTCGCGTCCACGGTGCCGATGTCGCCAGTGTGCATCCAGCCCCCCGCCAAAGCCTTGGCGGTAGCGTCTGGGTCGCGCCAGTAACCCAGCATCATGCCCGGCCCCTGAAGCAGGATATGTCCCGGCTCGCCCGGATCACATTCGGTTCCGTCATTGCGCACGATCCTGAAGCGGGAAAAGGCCAAGCCCCTCCCGCAGGAATAGGGGTTGATCAGCGCCTCGTCTTCGCTGGCGATGATGGCACCGCCGCCCACTTCGGTCATGCCGTAAAGTTGCCGGACAACGACCCCGGCAGCGCGCCAGCGTTCCAGCGTTTCCATCTCCGGAGTTGCGCCGCCGATACGCGCGAAGGTGAGCGCAGACAGGTCCGCAGCCCCAAACGCATCGAGTTTGGAAATCTGATCGTAGATCATCGGCACGCCGATGAAAAAGTTGATCCTATGCTCTACCAGCGTCCTGAGCGTGTTTTCCGCATCATATTTGCTGGTGAAATGCAGCGTCCCGCCCAGGGTGCTGGTGAACAGGATCCCCCATGGCAGGCCGGGCGATGAATGCAGCCCCAGCGGCATCATTGCACGCGTGTCTGACCCCAATCGGCAATCCAGCAGCATCATTTCCATGAACTTCGCCAGATAGTTGCCGTGCCCCATCACTGCCCCTTTGGGACGTGCGGTGCTGCCGCTTGTGAAGATGATCATGGCCGGGTCGGTGGACGTCACGCGCACCTCTCTCCAGTCGCGCCCAGCGCCTTGTGTAAATCGGCCCAGGCTTTCGATGGCGAGAGTCGGCGTTTGCACTCCGGCATCTGCCAGCCGTGCGGAACGGGCCGCATCAGCGATAATCAGCCGCGCCTGGCTGTAATCGGCAAGATACGCCATTTCGTCGCCCAACAGCCGGTCGTTGAAAGGCGCAATAATGCCGCCCGCTTTCAGAATGCCGAAGGCGCCTGCAATCCAGGCAATCGAATTGGCACCGGCCAAGGCCACAACGTCCCCCGCCGCGATACCCAGTTGGGCCAGATGTTCGGCTATGCCATCGCTCCAGCGTGCCATATCCGCATATCCGATCGCCTCGGCGCGGTCGAACATGGCGATTGTCTTGTCGGGTGTCCGCCTGGCCCAATAGGCCAGGCCATCATGCATCAGCCCATTACTGGTCATGCAGACCCCACAAGGAAATCGAGCTGCTCATAGTACATGGGGATAGTGTTCTCCATCCCACCATAGGTCATGTGACTTAACGCCTTTGATTCCAGGCCCTCCTGAGAAATCTCCGCCGCGCGGAAATCCTCTTCGCCAAATACCTTCAGGATCAGCTCAAATGACCGTGCCGCCACTTCTTCGGCCTTCTCGGATTGTGGAGCCTCCAGCGTCAGCATGTAATAGTCGACATTTGTTTCCCGTTCGCTGACCGGCATCAGGATCATCAGGCTGATATAATAGGGGCTGGTAATCAGCACCGCATTGGGAAACAGCTGATAGGCGAAAGTGACAGTCTTGTGGATGTTCTCGCCTGGTATATCGACCATTTCGGGCTGGAAATTGACCTTGCCTGCGGTCTTGCGCTGGTGCGGCCCCAGCAGATCGATCACGCGGGTCACGTCGCCGAACAGTGCTCCGATCGATGCAGCGTGCAGACGCGGCACGTGGTAGCTTTCCATGAACGGCTCAAGCACCAGTTTCCAGTTTGCCTTCAGGTTGAAGGAGCGGTGTCCATAGACATGAGCTGTGGGTATATCGAGGCTGACGAGATCGGCTTCGATCTCGGGTACCAGTGCGGAAAAATCCGGCTCTACGTCACGGTCGAGACAGGCCCAGATCAACCCGCCAAATTCGCGCGAAGGCAACTCTGCGAGGTTGAAATCCGCCTTGTTGACCGCTTCGAATGCATCCTGCCGCGCGATGGTGATGAGCGAGCCGTCGAGCCCATAGGTCCAGGAATGATAGGGGCACGTGATCCGCGAAAGCTTCTGCAGCGCGCACCCTTCGACCAGCTTTGCGCCCTTGTGCTGGCAGGCGTTCAAAAACACCCGCAGCGTGCCCGCTTTGTCACGCACCAGCAGTAGTGCCATGCCATAGCCATGATGGGTGATCGCGGTGCCCGGCTGGCTGATTCTGGCTGATGGCATGATGGGCACAGCCATCTTGCGAAACACTGTGTCGCGCTCCTGCTCGAAGCGCGCACGTTCCGTAAAGTGCGAAGCCGGATAGCGAACCGTCATAACCGGCGGTGGCTGGGTTCCATAAGGCGGAATCTTGCGGATAGCTTCTATCTGGCTTTCATTCAGGGATTCCAGCGTGTGCATGCGCCTAGGAGGGACCTGAGTGATCGGGGTATGTTCTGCATCCATCGTCTTGTTCCCGGACATGTCAAAGAGTGTCGGCAGAGCCGAAAAGTGCGGTGCTGGTGACAGAATCGCCAGGGCCGCCTGCCATCAGCGAAAGCCTGGCGCCCGGTACCTGATTGCATGACGTGCCCCGAAGCTGCCGAACCGCCTCAACCACCAGACCCATGCCGTGGATGAATCCATCGGCGATGTTGCCGCCAGACGTATTGATTGGCAGCTTGCCGTCGGGCGCGATCAGATTTTCCAGCCGGATGAATGCACCCGCGGTCTCTGCCGAACAAAATCCGTGATCAATGATTGAAGCGACGGCCATGCCGCTGAAGTTCTCGTAGATCTGCGCGACATCGACATCCTGCGGTCCATAGCCGGACTGCGCCCAAAGCCGCTCGGCAAGCTCGATGAAGCCGACGCTGGTATAGGGTTCGTGATTGTCTTCCCGCGATCCGGCGGCATGCGATGCGCCCATGGCGGTTGCCAGAAGATAGGCGGGCTTTTGCTGCATCGTCCTGGCGCGCTCTGCCGATACCAGGATGACCGCTGCTGCGCCGTCGCTTTCCCGGCTGCAATCGAACAGGTGGTATGGCTCGGAAATCCAGCGTGACGCTTCGTAAGCCGCATGATCGACCGGCTGGCCATAGCCTGCGGCACCGGGGTTGTTCTGCGCGTGATGATACCCTGCGCGGACGACTGCCTCCAGCGTCTCGCGCGGCACGCCGTCATGCTCGATCATCCGATGGCTGCGCATCGCCGAGCGCTGCAGAACCATATCGATGCCGTTGACCAGAAACTGCGCCGGCGTATCGCCCTGCGTCACTGCCACCTGCAGCCGCTGGTTGCTGGCCTCGGCCATCGCCCGATAGACAACTACAACCTCGGCCTGGCCGGAGATGATCGCCTGTGCCGCAATGCCGATTGCAGCCGGAATTCCGCCGCCATGGGTCCAGGCCAGCGCTGCATATTTGAGCGACCTGGTGCCAAGCGCGGGCAGCAGCTGCTGGGCGGTGTTGCGTTCTGACCCATAGGAAACAAAGCCATCAATATCGGCCGGGTCGATACCCGCATCATCGCACGCGGCGACGATTGCGCGCAGCGCAAGCTTCATTTCGGAATCAGGCGATTTCCCCCGCTTGTAATAAGGCGTCTGGGCGATGCCGACGATCGCCGTTGATCCCCGCATCGGGTTGTGGGCGCTCATGCGGCATCCCCGATTATCTGCCACGCCATGGTGACATAACCCTTGGATCGTTCGTCTGCGGGAAGGATGATCCCCTTTACCGGCGCGCCGATGCGCAGCCCGGACTCATCGCCCAGCAGCACGCCAGCGACCCGCGCGCCATCAGCCTGAGGCAATTCGACCAGCAACGTGACGAATGGCACATCCACCCGGCGCTCGCGCACGACATCGGAAACCGCATGGTTGCGTGTCCAGGTGTAGATGCGGCCGACCGGCTCGATGGCTTCCCACGCGATGTCCCAAGATCCGCAATGGCCGCAGCGCCAATGGGCAGGCCACATCCAGCGGTTGCAGCCGCTGCATCGCGAAATCGCAAACTCGCCGCGTTCCAGCGCTGCCCAATAGCCTTCATCCGCGCCAATTCCGCCGCGAATACGTGAGGTCGTGTTCAATTCATCCTCCCCGAGTGGAGACTGGCGTCTGGTGCGCCTCCAAAGGTGTTGCCTGTCAATTCCACAGCCCCCCGCCTAAGTCAATAAATGAGAATGAAATTCTCTATTTAGAATTCACGGTCTGGCTACATCATGTGGAATGTCTTGGTGACGAGATGCGCTGCGATGCCTTCAGGCCCGTCTTCCGACCCGTATCCACTGTCCTTCATCCCGCCGAACGGGCTGTCAGGCCAGCTCAACCGCACATTGTTCACGGCGATCATTCCGGCCTCAATATCGTCGCCAAGGCGGTTCTGGAGCCTGCCATTCTCCGTGAAGCAATAGGCAGCAAGGCCATACGGCAACCGGTTCGCCTGCTCGATGGCCTCGTCTGGCGTTGCAAACGGCGTCAGCAGGGCGAGCGGGCCAAACGGCTCCTCGTTCATCGCCCGCGCCGACAAAGGCACGTCCACCAGAACGGTTGGAGCCACAAAAAAGCCTGAACCAGACTCGATCGGCTGGCCGCCGGTCAGAACGCGTGCGCCGGCGTTCCGCGCATCCTGGACAAGGTCGTTGATCGCAGCTGGACGGCGCGGGTTAGCCATCGGCCCCATCTGAGTGGCGGGGTCCAGCCCGTTTCCGACCGCAATCCGCTGCGCCCGCTCGGCAAACCCCTGGGCAAACCGCTCATAAATATCCTGTTGCACATAGAAGCGGGTAGGCGCGATGCAGACCTGACCAGCGTTCCTGAACTTGTTGGCAACCAGGGTGTCGAGCGTCTGCTCCAGGTTGCAATCGTCGAACACCAGCACCGGGCCATGGCCGCCCAGCTCCATGGTCGTGCGCATCATGGTATCGGCCGCCAGCCGCATCAGATGCTTGCCAACCGGAACCGATCCGGTGAAGCTCAGCTTGCGCGTAACGGGCGAGGCCAGCAGGTGTCGCGAAATCTGATCGGGTACGCCGAACACCATCTGGGCCACGTCTCCGGGAAGCCCGGCATCCTGAAAGCAGCGCATGACCTCGATCGCGCATCCTGAAGTTTCCTCGCTGGGCTTGATGATGACAGAGCATCCCGCTGCCAGTGCAGGCGCAAGCTTGCGCACCACGTTGAGGGCAGGAAAGTTCCAGGCGCAGAAGGCGGCCACGGGCCCCACGGGCTGTTGCAGCACCATTGACCGGGTTCCCTTGGGGCGCTGGAGCACGCGGCCATAGATCCGCTGTGCTTCGCCGGCATGGAACTCCAGAATTCCCGCGGCGAGACCGATCTCGCCCTTGGCTTCCGCGACGGGCTTGCCCTGTTCCAGCGTTGCGATCGTCGCAATCCGATCGGTCCGTTCGCGCAGCAATGCCGCCGTCTTCGTCAGGATGGCGGCCCGTTGTTCAGGTGCCGTGTCGCGCCACAGGCTGAATCCGCGCGCTGTTGCCTCCAGCGCCAGGTCAAGGTCATCGGACGTCGCAAGCGGCAGCGGCGCAAGCGTTGCGCCCGTTGCCGGGTTGAGCACATTGTGGGTGTCGCGTCCTTCGCCCGAACGCCATTCGCCTGCGATGTAAAGTCCAAGCTGTGCTTCATATGCGGTCATGACGATTGCTCCATAATGGCTTTGCCGATTTCGAAATGTGCTGCGGTTTTTTGCCTGATCGCGTCTATGGTGACCGCTGGCGCGGTTTCGATCAGAACAAGTCCGGTGCTGCGATCGCAGGTGAAGACGGCCATGTCGGTTATGATCAGATCGACCGCGCCCATACCGGTGAGCGGCAGGGTACAACGATCAAGGATCTTGGCGCTGCCGTCCTTGCTGACATGTTCCATCAGGACGACGATGCGCTTGACCCCCGCGACAAGGTCCATCGCGCCGCCCATGCCCTTCAGCATTTTTCCAGGAACATTCCAGTTGGCGATGTCGCCGGTGGCTGAAACCTCCATCGCTCCCAGGATGGTGACGTCGATATGCCCGCCGCGGATCATCGCAAAGCTCTCAACTGACGAGAAGAAGCTCGACGTGGGCAGTTCGGTGACTGTCTGCTTTCCGGCATTGATGAGGTCGGCGTCCTCGTCGCCAGCGAAAGGGAAGGGGCCCGTGCCCAGCATGCCGTTTTCCGAATGCAGCGATACATCGATACCGTCAGGAATGTGGTTTGCGACAAGCGTGGGAATTCCGATACCCAGATTGACATAATCGCCATCGCGAAGCTCGCGCGCGGCCCGCGCGGCCATTTGATCCCGGGTCCAGCTCATATCGCTTCCTCGCGCGGTCGCACGGTGCGCTTTTCGATCCGCTTCTCGTTGATCGTCGCAAGAACGATGCGGTCGACATAGATGCCGGGCGTGTGAATGGCATTGGCGTCAAGCGCGCCGGCCTCGACAATCTCTTCGACTTCCGCGATTGTGACGCGCCCCGCCGTTGCCATGGCCGGATTGAAGTTCTGCGCCGTCTTGCGATAGATCAGATTGCCTTCGGCGTCGGCCTTCCATGCCTTGACCAGCGAGACATCTGCCTTCAGCCAGCGTTCCATCACATATTGCTCGCCATCGAAGGTGTCGACGCGCTTCCCTTCTGCCACCACGGTGCCGACTCCGGTGCGGGTGTAAAATGCGGGAATGCCTGCGCCGCCAGCCCGGATACGCTCGGCCAGAGTCCCTTGCGGGTTGAGTTCCAGCTCCAGCTCCCCGTCCAGGAACTGTTGCTCGAAAAGCCGGTTCTCGCCGACATAGGACGAGATCATCTTGCGGATCTGTCGATTGTTCAACAGCGTCCACAAGCCGAACCCGTCGGCTCCGGCATTGTTCGAAATGACTGTCAGGTCGCGGACGCCCGAGCGGCAGACGACATCGATCAGGCTTTCGGGGTTGCCTGAAAGGCCAAACCCTCCTGACATCAACGTGATGCCGTCAGACAGCAATCCTGCCATCGCCGCATCGGGGCTTTGATAAATCTTGTTTTTCATAATGGCTCTCCAGCGCTACGCGCCCGCTCGGCGACGCTGGCTTCTGCCTTCGGTAGCCAGCGATACAGCAGGACCAGCGCGAGCGTGGAAACCGGCATGACCAGCAGCAGCGAAAGGATTGCGGTTCCAAGGTCGCCCGTCCAGGTCGAGACGCGACCGACCATATAAGGGCCAAGCGCCAGACCGATCATGGTGATGCTGAGAAAATAGCAGGCGGTTGCGAGCCCGCGCATTCGCGGCAGAACAAGATCCTGCGTGGTCGCTGCTGCCGCACTGAGCCCTGTGCTGTGCAGCACCGTCATGGGCAGTATCAATGCATAGAACACGATCAGATTGTCGGTTGAAAACATGACCAACAAGGGAACGACCGGTGCCAGCGCCGCAAAGATGATTACCAGAATGCGTCCGCTTGGATTGCTGCGCCGCAGCCGGTCGGCAATTCGACCACCGATGTTGAGGCCGATAAACCCGCCGGCAGCGCCGCCCCCTCCGATGATCAGGCCTGCGGTGGACTTGTCGGCACCCAGAACGCTCTCCGCATAGGGCAGCGACCAGAACATTACCGCATAATTGACGAAGGCGATCAGGCCATAGCCGACCAGAACCGCAAGAAAGGCGGGCGTGCCCCAGATCAGCCGAAACGCCGGTGCATCCCGTTTCTTGAGCGCAAGCGCCCAGCTGTAGATCGCATAGGTTCCGATCCCGACAGCCACCCATTGCGCCTTATCACCGGTCAGCACGATCAACCCCGATGCCAGCAGCGCAATGATTGCCAGGCCCAGCAGGTTGCGCCAAAGCACCGCTGATCCTTGCCGGGCGGCGGCGACAAGCGATAGCGGGAAGATGATCGTCATCAATTCGGCGAAGAACTCGCGGAACGGGTGCGCGACAGGTTGGGCGGGCAGCCCTTCCGAGAGGCCGCGAATCGGCTCGCGCAATGTGGCGACGGCAACTGCCAACAACAGCCCCGGAATGCCGACCGCCATGAAGCTTGCCTGCCATCCGACAATGCCGTTCAGCCCGCTGGGATAGGCCGTATCCCAGGCCTTGACGATCACGGCACCGATAAACAGCGAAAGTCCCGCGCCCAGGTACATTCCTGACGAGTACACGGCCAATGCACTGGCGCGCTTGTTTCTGGGAAAATAGTCCGAGATCAGCGAATAGGCGCACGGGCTGGCCGTCGCCTCGCCCACGCCCACGCCAATGCGCGCTGCCGTAAGCTGGGCACCATTGCGGGCGAGCCCGGACAATGCCGTCATCGCGGACCAGACCGCCAGGCCGATCGTGATAAGGCGCACCCGGTTCCAGCTATCGGCCAGCCGCCCCATCGGAATGCCGAACAGGGCATAGAATACCCCGAATGCGGTGCCGTAAAGAAACCCCAGATCGGCGTCCGTCAGCCCAAGGTCCCGTTTGATATTCAGCGCCAGCACGCTGATGATCTGGCGATCCACGAAATTGATCGCATAAACGACCGCGAGCAGCCCGAGCACCCAGTTGCTATAAGCGGTGCCGGGCACCTCTGTCAGCTTGCGCCCGACCGAAAATCCGGTATGCTTGGCAGAGGGTGAAGATGTCGCCGCCATGTCAGCGGCTTTCCAGCTTGCGGTCCTTGAACGATTTTCCGCCGACACCCCAATTCGTATCGGGCACCTCGTTGATGATGACCCGAACCAGTTCGCGCGGCGCGTTGACACTGTCTGCAAAAGCGTCGGTGATGCCAGCGATCAGCTTGCGCTTCTGCTCTTCTGTCGTGCCTTCGATCAGGGATACATATGCAAGCGGCATCATTCGATCTCCAGCCAGATGGCTTTGCTTTTGAGATATTTCTCGAAGCCGGGTCGCCCCATGTCCTTGCCCAGGCCCGATCTCTTGTATCCGCCGAAAGGCGCGGTGAAGTCTGTCCGGCGGCCCCAGTCGTTGATCCACACAGTTCCGCTCTCGATCGCCTGTGCGGCCTTGAATGCCTGCCCGATGTCACGGGTATGCACTGATGCGGTCAGGCCGTATTCTGCGTGGTTCGCGAGCGCGACGCCCTCTTCGAAACTGTCGAACACCTGTACCGCCAGGACGGGGCCGAAAATCTCTTCACGGATCGCGATGCTATCAGGTGCCATGCCGCTGAGCATGGTCGGGGCAAAGAAGCACGCGCCGTCATGGGCAATCCGTTCGCCGCCACACACCACCCTTGCGCCTTCAGCAACGCTTGCCTGAACGATCGAATCGATCCGCGCGATCTGGCGTTCGCTGATGATCGGGGGCATGCTGGCCCCGGTGTCCCACGTCTCTCCGAACTGCAGGCCGCGCATCGTTTCGGCGATCCTGGCTGTCAGACGGTCTGCGATGCCGCGTTGTACGACCAGCCGCGAGCCTGCAAAACAGACCTGGCCCGAATTGTAGGTGATTCCGCGGGCGACCATCGCAGCCAACCGGTCGAGGTCCGCCGCGTCGTCAAATACCAGTTGCGGCCCCTTGCCCCCCAGCTCCAGACTGACTGGCTTGAGCCCGGTTTCGGCAGCGGCGGCCATGATCCGGGCACCTGTCGCGCTTGATCCGGTAAAGGTGACATAATCGACGCCGCGGTGCCGCACCAGCGCATCGCCCACCGCGCCATCGCCATGGATGATGTTGAAGACACCGCCGGGAATGCCCGCCTCCAACGCCAGCTCTGCAATCCGTGTCGCAGAGAATGGGGTCAGTTCCGAAGGCTTGAGCACGACCGTGTTGCCTGCCGCCAGAGCTGGCGCAAACTTCCAGGCCGACAGGATCATCGGAAAATTCCAGGGCGAGATCGCCGCGACCACACCGTGCGGTTCGTGCACGGTGAATGAGAGCGAATTGCGCGGGGTAGGCGTAACCGTGCCGTCAAGCTTGTCAGCGAACTCGCCGAAATAGCGCAGGACGCCTGAGACGACCTTTACGTCGCGTGCCATGACCTCACTATAGATCCGGGCCGATACTAGCGATTCCAGCCGGGCCAACTCTTCGGCATGGGCATCCACCAGATCGGCAAACCGTGCGAGCAGGCCGGCGCGCTGGCGGGGTTCCAAGGCAGCCCAGCCCGGCGCTGCGATGCGGGCAGCTTCCACCGCCTGATCGACTTGCCGGTCAGACGCCCAGCCGACCGGACGGGCAAGCGCGTGCCGCGAGGGGCTGTGGACGTCGTTCAGCGTGGCACCTGCGCACCGTTCGCCGCCGATGATCAGATGCGTAGGTGGATTTACCTGGTCGGGGTCAAAATACATGGTCTTCCTTCGGGGAAACGACGCGTGCGACAAGCGGGAATCCGCTTGCGCAGGGTCATGCAGCATGTGGACGATCTGCTTTGCAGTGCGATGGCTTTGCATCGAGGATTACAGTCTTGAGCTCGGTGAACGTCCTGATGCCTTCAGTGCCGCCTTCGCGCCCGATGCCCGAGCGCTTGAAGCCGCCAAACGCCAAAGTGAAATCGGTGCGCCAGGAATTGTGTCCCACCGTGCCCGCCTGGAGCTGCCGCGCCACGGCATATGCCCGGTCGGGATCATTGGTGAATACCGATGCGTTGAGGCCGAAATCACTGTCATTCGCTATCGCGATTGCTTCAGCTTCGCTGGCGGCTGCGATGACGCTCACCACCGGCCCGAAAATTTCCTCGCGTGCGATGGCCATCGCATTGTCGACGCGGGCGAAGATCGTCGGCTCAATATAATAGCCGCGGTCCAGATGACGCGGGCGGTGGCCGCCAGAAGCCAGCACCGCGCCGTCGGCGATACCCTTGGCGATATATCCTTCCACCCGCTCACGCTGGGTTGAAGTGGCAAGTGGTCCCATCCGGCTTGCCGGGTCGAACGGATCGCCTATCCGTATTGCGGCAAACTCCGCTGCAAGCGCATCGACAAAATCGTCATGCCGCGAAGCCGGGACGATCAGCCGAGTCAGCGAAGAACAGACCTGACCGGCAAGGTTGGGTGCCATGGCCGCGATTGACCGCGCGGCCTGCGCCGGATCGTAGTCGTCGAGAATCACTGCAGGCGATTTGCCGCCAAGCTCCAGAGTGCAGCGCGCGATCCTGCCGCCGCACAACGCGCCGATTCTTTGACCTGCGGCGGTAGAGCCGGTGAAGGTGATCTTGTCGACATCGGGATGCGTCACCAACAGCTCTGACACGTCCCGGTCGGCCGTGATGACATTGATGACGCCCGGCGGAAGCCCGATCGCCTCGGCCATTTCTGCCAGAAGATAGCCATCACCTGGCGCTTCCGGGGAAGATTTCACGATGATGGTGCAGCCTGCCAGCAGGGCAGGGGCACATTTTGCGGCAATGGCGAGGAACGGCCCGTTCCATGGGACGATCGCGGCGACAACTCCGACCGGCTCATGCACGAGAAGCCCGATTTTGCCGCCGCGTCCCGGCTCACGCCTCTCCTCGAAGGGAAAGGTATCTGCGAGCGCTGCTGTGCGTGCAAATTCATCCCGGCCCGACGCGAAAGTTGCCATTCCAGCACTTAGCAGGGCACCGACCTGTCCGGTCCACAGGGTCGCCAGATCTGCATGGCGGCGGACAACTTCCTGGGAGAGTCGCTTCAGAAAATGCGCCCTTTCCTCAGCAGAAAGTCGTGGCCACGGACCATGGTCGAACGCGTGACGTGCAGCCGCCACGGCCCGCATCACATCTTCAGGCGCTGCCGCAGGAACACTGAACCAGACTTCCTCGGTAGACGGCATGATGACCGGAATTCGGGAGTCCGCCGAGGGGGCAATCCATTTGCCGCCGATGAAAAAAACATCCAGCTTTTCACTCGGCAATTGCGGCATGCCAGACACCACGCATCGTCTCCCAAGGTTTGACGGGTGCTTCCCCCGCCACCGGATCGCGATGGCAAAAATGAGAATACCGTTCGTGATGCAGAATATCGAGGCACATCGGCAAGCCGTCAACCCTGTAAATATTCTCAATGGAGAATTGTATTCTGAATTGTTGACAACTTGATTTTTGCATGGGAATGAGGGCCACAGCCAAACGAGGGCGGGCCGGATCGACGCGATCGATTGGTCGGCTTCCTTGAACAGAGCAGGAAAAGGTGAGGAAAATTGACCAGTCCAGCTGAACAGATTCCACAGCACGTCACCGCCGAACAGGTCTATCCGTTCGACATCTATCACGATCCCAGGCTGATGGACGACCTGCACCTGGGCTATCGCGCGATGCAACTGGAAGCGCCCGAAATCTTCTTCACGCCGCACAATGGCGGCCACTGGATGGTCACGCGCTATGACCTGATCGAAAAGGTCATCCAGGACACGGTCAATTTCTCGAACAAAGAGATCGAGATTCCGAAGACCCAAAGTCCGTTTGTCGCAATCCCCATCAACCTCGATCCGCCCGAGCACACTCCCTATCGCAAGATGCTGATGCGCCACTTCACACCGCGCATGGTGCACGGACTGGAAGGGGCCATGCAGGACTGGGCAGAAAGACTGATCGACAAGGTCTATGCAGACGGTGGCTGCGACTTCGCCGAGGCGCTTGGCGCATATTATCCTGTCACCGTCTTCATGGAACTCGCCGGCCTTCCGCTTGATCGCTATGTCGAATTCCGTCAGGTGGTGACCGAATTCTTCAGCCATGTCCCCGCCGAGCGCCGGATCGAACTGTCTTCCCAGATATTCGGTGAGCTTGAAGCTGTGATGCGCGCCCGCATGGCTGAGCCGCGCGACGACCTGTTCTCGCGGCTTGTGGCCGAGGAGATCGATGGGCGGCCGCTGACGATGGACGAATTGCTGTCGATCGGCTTCCTGCTGTTTGTGGCAGGCTTGGACACGGTCGCCAATGCGATGACCTTTTCATTCAACTTTCTGGCGCGCAATCCGGATATTCAGGATCGGCTTCGCAATGATCCTGATGCGATCCCCGCCTATATCGATGAATCGATGCGCCGCTTTGCCGTGACCAATGGTGTCCGGCTGGTGCGGAACGATATTGAGTTTGCAGGGGCGCAGTTGCGGGCAGGCGATATGATTGTCGCGCCGATGACTCTGGCTGGCATGGATGATCGCCGCAACCAGGACCCCGAGACGTTCGATATTGATCGCAAGCGCCGCCAGCATGTGAGCTTCTCTACCGGTCCGCATCTGTGCCTCGGTCATCACATGGCCCGCGCCGAGATGCGCATATTCATCACAGAATTCCTGCGACGCATTCCCCGCTTCCGCATCGCTGACGGGTTCGTCCCGCAATGGCGTGCAGGCGTGGTCATGGCGCTCGAAAGCCTACCAATCGTTTGGGATGCGCCCGGTCGCTGACCCACCAACTGCATGAAGATCCGGACACGCGTGTGATCCGGGCAAATAGAGGGGATACAATCATGAACATGAAACGCGCGCTCCGGATATTGCTGCTCGCAAGCACAGCGGCGACCTCCATGCCGCTGTTGGCGCAGGAGGCGGATAACGCCCAGCCTGGGCTCGATGCTGAAGTCGCCCAGGACGAGATCATTGTGACCGCGCGGCGTCGCGAAGAAACCTCGATCGCTGCCCCTATCGCGCTCACCGCCCTTGGCGGTCAGGAGTTGCAGCGGCGCAACATCAACACCGTGGATATGCTGGCACGCGCCGTTCCCACGCTGATCACCAGCGAGGCGACATCATCGCCCCAGGGCGGCATCGTTGCAATCCGCGGTCTGTCGGGTGTCGATGCCAACCCGTTCGGCGATCAGGCGGTATCGTTCAACATCGATGGCGTGCCTGTAGCGCGCTCGTCGGTTCGGCGTCTGGGCCAGATGGACCTTGCGCAGATCGAAGTGCTGAAAGGTCCCCAGGCGCTGTTCTTCGGGAAGAACAGCCCCGGCGGCATTATTTCCATGCGTACAGCCGACCCCACTGCCAGTCTGAGCGCGGGGCTGAATGCAGGCTATGAGGTCAAGGCAGACGAAGTGCGGCTGGAGGGCTTCGTTGCTGGACCGATCAGCGACACGCTGGGCTTCCGCGTGGCAGGCTATTATTCCAAGATGAAAGGCTTTGTGCGGAACGTCGCGCCCAGCGGCGGTGCGAACGTGTTGGTGCCGTTCGATCGCAGGGTCCCCAATGGCGATGAATATGCAATCCGCGGGACGCTCAAATGGGAGCCGTCGGACAGATTCGATGCGCGTCTGAAGATTTCATACAACGACAGCAACGGTTCGGGTTCGACTGATAATCTCCAGTTCCTCAACTGTCCGCTCGGTCGTCCCCAGGGCACACCGGCGGGATTTGCGACCCCGGAAGACTGCAGGGCCGATGGCCGCGTCACTTCGACCGATAACATTGGTCCAAATTTTGCCATTGCCGATCCGCGCTTCGGGACCGAGACCTTTCTGAAGTCCGACCAGGTTCTTGGTGGTCTCGAAATGAACTATCAACTGAACGACGTGCTGAAGCTGTCGTCGATCACCGGATACTACAAGGCGCGTAACTCCTATGTCGGCAACTTCATTGCCAACTTCCAGGAAAACGGCATCCCGCAGACTTTCCTTCCCGCCTTTGCTGGCCTGTCGATCCGTGAAATTACGCAGGAACTGCGTTTGACCAGCGACTTCGATGGCCCGGTCAACTTCATGTTCGGCGGCCTCTATCAGGACAGCCACGCCACCAATCAGGCGGTCGTATATCGCAACGCCAATGCACCGGTCTTCAGTGCCAACTATGATTATACCCAGGAAGGCGAGGCCTATTCGATCTTCGGCCAGGTCATGATCGAGTTGCTGCCGAAGCTCGAACTGTCCGGCGGCGCACGCTATTCCAACGAAAGCAAGGAACTGACCGTGTTCCGTGCCGCCATCGCTGCCAACCGCAACACGCTGGTCGATGTGGATGCACCGCGCAGGGCCAGGTTCAACAACCTGTCGCCTGAAGCCACGCTCACCTTCAGGCCGAATGACAATCTGACGATCTACGGCTCGTACAAGGAAGGCTTCCTGTCGGGCGGTTTCAATGCCACCCAGCCAACGCTCAATCCGGTTCTCAATGCGAATGGCCGCTACACTTCGTTGGTCGATCTGCGCTACGATCAGCAGCTGATCACCGGGTTTGAAGGCGGAATCAAGTCTGCCTTCCTCAATGGTGATCTGCGGACCAACCTGGCGCTTTACAGTTATGAGACGACGGGACTGCAGGTTGCCGTGCTGGTGGGGCTCAATCAGGAACTGCGCAATGCCGGCGCGGTGCGCACCAAGGGTGTCGAATTCGACTTCACCTATCGTACCCCGCTCGATGGTCTGTCGCTGCGCGGTGCCGTAGCTTATCAGGACGGCAAGTATACCGACTATCAGGCGACATGTTATCGCGGGCTTCCGGCACCTGCCTGCCGCGTACAGGTCAACCGCTTCACCGGCCAGGCAGGCCTTCTGCATGACCTCAGTGGAACGCAGCTGGTGCGTTCGCCGGATTGGAGCGGAAACCTGGGCTTTGACTATATCTCGCCCGAGTTCGCTGGTCTGAAAGTGGGACTTCAGGGCGCTTTCACGTTCAGCGACAGCTTCTTCACCGATGTGGTGTCTGCACCGGGCGGCCGACAGAAATCCTATCAACTGTTCGATGCCGGCATCCGCCTGATGGATGCCGATGAACGGTGGGAGATCGGCTTGATGGGGCGCAACCTTGGCAATACCTATTATTTCACCCGCTCCGCAGATAACCCTCTGTCCGGAGGAGCACCGGGCGGGGCCTCGACCCTGCTCGGCGACACTGTGGGCGTTCCCAACCGGGGCCGCGAAATCTGGATCAATGCCATCGTTCGCTTTGGCAACTGAAGCGGCACCACGCGATAATGGCCGGTGCGACGGGTATCCGCAGCAATGTCGTGATCTCCCGGCTGCGGATCCGCCTTGCACCGGTCTGATTGGGTAATCGATATGTATGACTATGTGATCGTCGGAGGTGGCGCGGCAGGGTGCGTGCTAGCCAACCGCCTTTCCGAGGATCGCAATGTTCAGGTCATGCTGATCGAAGCGGGACCGCGCGACGACCACCCGTTCATCCATATGCCGCGCGGTGTCGGCAAGATTCTGTCCAACCCGGATTATGTCTGGCCGTACCAGGCGCAAAGTGCGTACGGGCAGAATGCGCCACCGGCCTATTGGCTGCGCGGGAAAGGGCTGGGTGGGTCGTCATCGGTCAACGGCATGATGTACGTTCGGCCGCAACCGGCGGACTTCGGCGACATCGCCGCGGCGACCAGCCCGGACTGGGCCTGGTCGGAAATGGCACGCATTTTCGATACGGCCGAGGGCGACCTGTCGGCCGCCGGTCGCTTGCGTGTTTCCACACCTGCCCGGCATCCGCTGATGGACCGGCTTATCGCGGCTGGCGAGCAGCTCGGGCTGGATACGCCCTCCAACGTCAATCAGCCCGATGACCGGCCAAAGATCGGCTACTGCCCGTCCACCATATTCGCAGGTCGCCGTCAAAGCGCCGCTGTCGCCTTTCTGGAGCCGGCCATGGCCCGGCCCAATCTGACGGTCGTCACAGGCGCGGTAGCAGACAGGATACTCTGGGGGGGGAACCGCGCTGTCGGGGTTGCCTGCCGGGTCAACGGCGCTGTCAGGGATTTCTCCGCCAGGCGCGTCATCCTGGCCAGCGGCACGATTGCATCACCTGCCATCCTGCAACGCTCCGGGGTGGGGGATGCAGGGCTGTTGCGCCGTCTTGGCATTCCGGTCGTTGCCGATCGCCGGGAGGTCGGCGCAAATCTGCGCGAGCATTGTGCCCTGGCAATGCAATGGCATCTTCGCCACCCCATGTCCCTCAACCCACAGTTTTCAGGCTGGCGGCTGGTGGCAAATGTGCTGCGCTATTATGGTTTCCGCACCGGGCCGATGGCCAGTGCAGCGTATGACGTGCTGGGCCATTTCTGTTCACGGCCAAGTCTGGCCCGCCCTGACGCGCAGCTGATCGCAGCGCCGTTCAGCATCGATAAGACAAAGTCGAAGCTGGCAATGGAAACGGCACCGGGGATGCAGCTAGCCATCTATCCCCTTCGTCCGCGTTCGGCCGGTTCTGTTGCTATTCAGAGCGTCGATCCCGACGCGTTGCCGCAGAGCACGCTCGACTTTTTTGCCGATGAGGAAGATCGCCGCGTGATGGTGGATTCGGTTCGCTTCGTGCGCGCACTCGTCGCGCAGTCGCCTGTCGCCGACATGATAGACCACGAAACTAGGCCCGGTCCGGTGGCCGATACCGACGATGCGATCCTGGATGCTTATCGCGAGATGGGTACGACAGCCTACCATGCCTTCGGTACCTGCCGGATGGGCAAGGACGAAGCTTCTGTAGTCGATCCGATGACACGGGTGCGCGGTACACAGGGGCTGCATGTCGCTGATTTGTCGATCGCGCCGGTTATGCCTGCAGGCAACACATTTGCGCCGGTGATGGCGATGGCGTGGCGAGCCGCCGAACTGATCCGACAGCTGGATGAGGCAGGGGAGCACGACCATGCGTAATGATCTGCCGCTATCGGGCGTCCGGGTGATTGACCTCACCACGGTCGTGGCAGGGCCCTCCGCCAGCCAGACGCTTGCTGATTATGGCGCAGATGTAATCAAGGTCGAGGCTCCTGGCGGCGATACCACACGGCACACAGGGCCGATGCTGGAACCAGGCATGGCGTCACTGTTTCTCGGCTCGAACCGCAACAAGAGATCGATCGTGCTCGATCTCAAGCGTTCGGAATGTCGCGAAGCGTTGTTCGCGCTGACCGACAAGGCCGATATATTCCTGCACAATGTTCGCCCGCAGAAGCTGTCTTCGCTGGGGCTGTCGGCAGCAGATCTTTGCGCGCGCAACACCCGGCTCATTTATGTTGGCCTACATGGATTTGGTGAAGACGGGCCGTATGGGGGCCGCGCTGCCTATGACGACATTATTCAGGCGTTGTCAGGCGTCGCCGATCTCAACTACCGTCATATGGGCGAGATGCGCTATATTCCCACCATTGTGGCCGACAAGGTTGCCGGCCAGATGACCGTCCACGCCGCCATCGCCGCGCTCTACCAGCGGGAGCGGACGGGATTGGGACAGATCATCGAGGTCCCGATGTTCGAGACGATGGTGCAGTTCCTGCTCACGGAACATTTCAACGCGCGGCATCTGGTGGAAGAGGGTGGGAAGACTCCCGCGGGGTCTGATGAGCTCGGCTACAAGCGAACCATGGCAAAATGGCGCAGGCCATTTCGCACCAGCGATGGCTACATCTGTTGGATGCCATATAGCGACCGCGACTGGCGCGCTTTCTTTTGCGAGGTGGGCCAGGAGGTTCTGGCAGAAGATCCCCGCTTCCACGGCATAGCGGCGCGGACGCAGAACATAGAGGCGCTCTACGCTCTGCTGGAAGGCTTCCTCTGCGTGCACCCGACCGCCCACTGGCTGTCGACTGGCAACCGGCTTGGTATTGCTTGTGCGCCGGTGCAGCGGCTGGAGGAACTCGAGAGCGACCCGCATCTCGCAGCGGTGGGCATGTTTCATACACTGCCGGCAGGCGACTGGAAAATGCGGGCGGTGCGTAACCCCGTACGCATGGCCGCCGGTACCGCTAAGCCGCAATGTCCACCGCGGCTGGGCGAACATGGTGAGGAAATCCTTCGTGAAGCTGGCTTTGCCGATGCCATCATCGCCCGCATCCTGGGCTCGGCATAAGCATGCGAGACGCATACATTAGCGGCGTCGGATGCACACGTTTCGGCCGACACGAGGGAGCTGGGCCGGTCGAACTGATGGCTGCTGCGACCGAGGAGGCGCTTGCCGATGCCGGGATTCACCGGCTGGCGGTGGATGGACTTATCTGCGGCTATGCGACCACCCTTCCGCATCTGATGCTCTCTGACGTGCTGGCGGAGAAGCTGGCCCTGAAGCCACATTATGCGCATGGCGTGCAACTTGGCGGCGCTACGGGCGGGGCCATGTTGATGCTGGCGGCAGACCTGGTGCGCGCCGGGCGGTGCGAGCGGGTGTTGGTGCTCGGTGGAGAAAATCGCCTGACCGGGCAGAGCCGAGACCAATCGATCCAGACTTTGTCGCAGATCGGTGACCCTGAGTTCGAAGTTCCATGCGGCGTTGCTGTGCCGTCCTATTATGCCTTGCTCGGCTCGCACTATCTTTCCAGGACCGGCGCGACCGAGGCCGATCTGGCTGAATTTGCCGTGCTGATGCGCAACCACGCAGGACTTCATCCGCTGGCACATCTGCGCAATCCTCTCACCGTGGACGATGTGTTGCAGTCCAAGCCAATATCTCTTCCGCTGAAGCTGCTGGATTGCTGCCCAATTTCCGATGGCGCGGCTGCGTTGCTGATCGAAGCCGATCCCGCCGGTATGCGCGTACGCGTCCGTGGGGCGGGTCAGGCACACCAGCACCAGCATCTCACTGCCATGTCATCTCTGTTGAATACCGGCGCGGGCGCGTCCGTCGCACGCGCCCTGGAAGAGGCAGCCATGGCGCTGGAGGACATCGACTATCTATCGATCTACGATTCCTTCACGATAACATTGGCAATGCTTCTGGAGGAGATTGGCATCGCTCCTGCCGGCAAAAGTGCTTCGCTGGCGCGCGACGGCATGTTTGGGCCAAGCGGCCCGCAACCCCTCAACCTGCATGGCGGCCTGCTCTCATTCGGGCATTCAGGCGTTGCAGCGGGCCTGGCGCATGCAGTCGAGGCGGTACAGCAGCTAAGGGGTGCCGCGCACGACAGACAAGCGATGAATAGTCCATTGACCGCCCTGGTGCACTCAGAAGGTGGTGTGCTTTCCGCCCATGTTTCCCTTGTTCTGGAGAGGACGAGATGAGCGCTTTTCAGAAGGCCCTCGAACTCGGCAGGATAGACTTGCCATGCTGCAATGGCTGCGGTCGGTTTCACGCACCCGCGCGCCTGGCATGTCCTCATTGTGGTGCAACTGCCCTCCAAAATCGGGAACTTCGAACGACCGGGACAGTGCTGGCGACTACCCGCGTCTACCGTGCTCCGGATGAATATCACCGTTCTCTCGTGCCCTATACCCTGGTGTTGGTCGCAATGGATGATGATGTGATCTTGATGGGGCACACACCGGAAGATGCTGCGATTGGTGATCGGCTAGCCGCTGCGCCATCCGGATCGCAGGGTGCCTGGCATGTGCAGTTCCGGAGTTTGAACGATGATTGATCGCGATGCTCTGCTTGCCTGGACCTTTCCGGACATCGAGCAGATCTATTCCGAAGACGACACCATCCGCTATGCTCTGGCTGTCGGTATGGGCGCTGACCCAGTCGATGAGCGTGAGCTGCGGTTCGTATCGGAGATCGGCGGCCCACCCCTAGTGTTGCCGACCATGGCTGTCATTCTGGGCTATCCAGGATCATGGATGGCCGATCCGGCAACCGGTATCGATTTTGCGCAAATCGTTCACGGCGAAGAAGAAATTGTCATCCATCGGCCGCTAGCGCCAATGGGCTGTATTGTCGCCCGGCACCGGGTCGTGGACGTGATCGATAAAGGTGAAAACCGCGGCGCGATTATCACATACGACAAGGAATTGTTCGACAAGAACGGCGGTGATCTTCTTGCTACAGTCCGCCACACAACCTTTGCGCGCGGTGACGGAGGCTTCTCGGGCAAGGTCTCGCAATCATTGAAAATGGATCCGCAGGTAGCCGAGGGAACGGCTGAACGTTCGGCAATACGCCGGCGCACACTCCCGACGATACCGCAGCAGGCTCTCCTCTACCGCCTTTGCGCAGATCGTAATCCGTTGCACGCATCTCCTAAAGCTGCGCGCTCGGCTGGCTTCGACCGACCCATCCTGCACGGGCTTTGCACGTTTGGAATCGCGAGCCGCGCCATTCTGGCGGACTGGTGCGATTACGATCCAAATCGCCTGGGCTCGCTCAGCGCCCGGTTCTCGGCACCTTTGCTACCTGGAGAAAGCTTGCAATTCACGAGCTGGGCAAGCGGACGGAATATTGAATTTGAAGCCATTGAGCAAGTTTCAGGAAGAAGAGTTCTCACGCTGGGGCGAGCCCAGGTTGAGGGACATTTTTAATTAAACCCGCATTCAATAAAATAGGTCTCGGTCACAGCGGATAAATAAATGATGGTCGGTATTTGTTCGTCGAAGCGGGTGATATTTTGGTAAAGTTATATGAGTGATCAAAATCTGTTTAAATTTAACCTCAGCGGGCGTGTTGCTTTGGTCACAGGGTCGTCTTCGGGTCTCGGAGCCGGCTTCGCTAACGCGCTTGCACAAGCTGGGGCACGGGTGGTGCTGGCGGCACGGCGGGCAGATCGTCTCGGCGAACAGGTAGAGAAAATTCACCGTGGGGGCGGGCAGGCCTTGGCCGTGCAGATGGACGTGACCAACGAAGCCTCAATAAGGGCGGCATATGATTCTGCCGAACAGAATTTTGGGATGGTCGACACAATTGTCTTGAATGCGGGAGTTGCGATTGAAAAATCGGCGCTCGATTTAGACCTGGCTAGTCTAAACCTCCTGTTGCAAACTAATATACTTGGGGTGTTTCTTGCCGCAACGGAAGGCGCTCGCCGGATGGAGATTGCTGGCCCGAGCGTCATAAATAGGGGGCGGATCGTAATCATCGGTTCGATCACCGCGGAACGCGTCATGCCCTATACTACCGTCTATGGTGCGACAAAGGCGGCTGTTCGGCAGATGGGTCGGGCCCTCGCCCGTGAATGGGCAACGCGTGGTATAAGCGTCAACGTGATCCAGCCTGGATATTTTTCGACTGAGATGACCGCAGATGGCCTTACGGGCGAAGCTGGCGATCGGTTTGTCCGCTCGTTTCCTCGCAGGAGATTGAGGCCGCAAACCGATCTCCATGCCCCACTTTTGCTGCTTTGCTCCGACCTCGCCCAAGGCATTACCGGATCTGTCATCAATGTAGATGATGGGCAGTCATTATGAACTCCCGCGCCTGAATGTTCAATGCGCGTAGCGAGGCAAGGTCAATGATTTCCAGTATCACAATAGGATAATTATCAATGAGCGGAGCTATCATCCGATTAAGATGATGAGGCGTTATTTGATAGATGATTTCACATGTCTGTCTCTGAAGATTTAAGGATCAAGTGTTGAGTATTAGCCAAGAAGCATTGGATGTGGCTGCGCGGGTTGAGGCGTTTGTTCGGGAGACCATCATTCCATTCGAGCAAGATCCTCGCCGAGACCATCATGGTGCGCCGACAGATGCGCTCGTTATGGAGCTTCGTGAGCTGGCACGGTCGGCCGAAGTGCTGACACCCCACATCCGCTCCGACGGCAGCCATTTCAATCAGCGTGAGACCGCTATCATCCTCATCAAGTCGGGCCTTACCCCGTTGGGCATGCTGGCCTGTAACACCCAAGCGCCAGATGAGGGCAACATGTATCTCATTGGCAAGGTAGGCCACCCCGACCTGAAGGAGCGCTTCTTGAAGCCGCTGGTGGAAGGGCGAGCGCGATCGGCTTTCTTCATGACCGAGCCAGCCGATCTCAACGGCGCGGGTGCAGACCCGTCGATGATGATCACTACCTGCCGTAAGGACGGGAACCACTGGGTGATCAACGGCAAGAAAGCTTTCATCACAGGTGCGGACGGGGCCAAAGTAGGCATCGTCATGGCAAAGAGCGAAGCCGCAGACAGCGCAGGCGGCGCGTGCATGTTTCTCGTCGAACTACCTGATCCTGCCATCCGCATCACCGCTGTGCCCAACACGATCGATAGCTCGATGCCTGGCAGCCATGCTGAAATCACCATCGATGACCTTCGCGTGCCTGCTGATCAGATGCTTGGCGAGGCCGGCGAGGGTTTCAAATATGCTCAGATCCGGCTTTCCCCGGCGCGGCTTTCACACTGCATGCGATGGCTGGGCGGCTGCATCCGAGCCCAGGAAATCGCAGTGGATTACACCAATCGTCGAATGGCCTTCGGCAAGCACCTGATCGACCACGAAGGCGTGGGCTTCATGCTGGCAGAAAACATGATCGACATTAAGCAGTGCGAACTGATGATCGACTGGTGCGCCAGCATACTTGATGCCGGGTCACTGGGCACAGTTGAAAGCTCGATGACAAAGGTGGCTGTATCAGAGGCACTGATGCGCATCGCTGACAAGTGTATGCAGGTGATGGGCGGAACCGGTGTTACCGACAAGACCATCGTAGAAACGATTTTCCGGGAAGTTCGCGCGTTCCGGATCTACGATGGCCCTACAGAAGTCCATAAGTGGAGCCTCGCCAAGAAACTGCGCCGTGACTGGAGGAGCACTCAGTGATGGCCTCGGGAACGGCACTCACCGTGGCCAATACCGGATCAAGCAAGGTCCGCGTCGCCATCGACGAGATTGCGTTGACAGGATGGATGGCCACTAACATCGAAGGTTTTCTCGGACCGCTTTCAGTCGAGCAGTTCAATGGCGGGCAATCCAACCCGACTTACCTGTTGAGCACACCTAGGGCCCGCTATGTCCTGCGGCGAAAGCCGCCTGGGTTGTTGTTGAAGGGCGCGCACGATGTTTTGCGAGAGGCCCGTGTGTTACAGGCGCTTCACGGCAGCGACGTTCCTGTGGCTCAGGTCCTTGGCATTTGCGAGGATGAAACTGTGCTTGGCAGCCAGTTTTATGTGATGGAAATGGTTGAAGGCCGAGTTTTCTGGGATGCGGCCTTCACGGACCTGCCAATACACGAGCGCGCCGCTTATTTTGATGAGATGAACCGCGTGATCGCGGCACTCCATTCAGTCGATCCCTTTGCGGCAGGGTTGAGCGATTTTGGAAAACCCGGGAACTATTTTGCCCGCCAGATTGGACGCTGGTCGCAGCAATATATGGAAGACCACCTAGCAGGCCGTTTGACTGACATGGACTCGCTTGTAGCGTGGTTGCCAACTGCGATTCCTGACAGCAACGAAGCAGCAATTGTCCACGGCGATTTTCGGTGCGACAACATGATTTTCCACCCGACTGAGCCACGTGTGCTGGCTGTTCTCGACTGGGAGCTTTCAACCCTCGGACATCCTTTGTCGGACTTTGCCTATCACGCGATGATGTACCGCATGCCTGGTGATATAGTAGCAGGGCTTGGTAGCGCGGACCCGGTGCCGCTAGGCCTACCGACGGAAGAAGAATACATTGCTGCTTATTGTGCGCGAACAGGGCGGACACAGATTCCAAATTGGGATTTCTACCTCGCTTTTAATTTCTTTCGCCTTGCTGCGATTTTCCACGGCATCAAGGGCAGGGTAATGCGAGGCTCCGCGTCGAACACGCAAGCTAAGGAAAGGGCGGAGGCTCTGCCGCAGCTAGCAGCTTTGGCGCGGCAGGCAATGGAACGTTGTCAGTAATGTGACGGGCTCGCATGCCAATCATATCCCAGATTATAGCATTGGACTTCAATTGGATTATGCAGATGTGATCATTGTAGGTGCAGGCCATGGCGGGGCGCAGGCAGCCACCGCCTTGCGCCAGCAAGGTCTGACGGGTCGTATCTTGATGATTGGGCGCGAACCGGAGATTCCTTATGAACGGCCACCTTTGTCTAAGGAATATCTAGCGCGAGAAAAGACCTTCGACCGGATATGCATTCGCCCCGCTCAGTTCTGGAAAGACAAGGCCATCGAGATGCGGTTGGGCGCCGAAGTCGTCTCACTCGATCCGGCAGCACATAGCGTGACGCTGGATGATGGGTCACAGCTTACCTATGGCAACCTGATCTGGGCAGCCGGAGGCGATCCGCGACGTCTTTCCTGTTCTGGGGCAGACCTGGATGGAGTTCATACGGTCCGTACGAAGCAAGATGCTGACTGCCTGATGGCCTCACTGGATGCCGGAGCAAAGCGCGCAGTGGTGATTGGGGGCGGATATATTGGCCTTGAAGCAGCTGCCGTGCTGACAAAATTTGATGTTCATGTGACACTGTTGGAAGTGCTTCCGCGCGTGTTGGCGCGAGTGGCCAGTGAGCCGCTCTCAGAGTTTTTTCAAGCAGAGCACCTAGCGCACGGCGTTGTTCTTCGTACGAACGCAAGAATCGATTCAATCTTGGGGGCGAACGGACACGTAACTGGCGTCAAAATGTCGGACGGGGAGATTGTGCCGGCAGATATTGTGATCGTAGGCATTGGGATCATTCCGTGCGTTGAGCCACTGCTGACAGCAGGCGCGGCTGGTGCGAATGGAGTGAACGTCGACGAATTTTGCCGCACATCGTTACCTAATGTTTATGCAATCGGTGACTGTGCTGCACACGCGAACGCATTTGCCGACAATGCCGTGATCCGCTTGGAATCGGTGCAGAATGCCAACGATATGGCCATCACTGCTGCCGCAGGCATTTGCGGACACCCATCGCCGTATTCGTCAACGCCGTGGTTCTGGTCCAACCAGTACGACCTCAGATTGCAGACGGTTGGGCTTTCAACAAGTCATGACCAGGCGCTAGTGCGAGGCGATCCGGCCACACGTTCATTCTCGGTCGTCTATCTGAAAGACAATAAGGTAATCGCGTTTGACTGCGTGAACAGGGTCAAAGATTATGTGCAAGGCAAGAAGCTCGTGGAGGCGCGTGCACATGTGTCGTCCGAGAAATTGCTGAATGTGGAACTGTCCCTCAAAGATGCCTGGGGAGCTTAAATCAACACACATCTCCGCGTAAAAATGCCTCAGCCGAATCGGACCTGTTAAGTGTTGGATTCTGCTCCTAGGAATCGAACCCGTTTTCAAATTTTTTTTGATGGCACAATTGATGGACCAATGGACGGGGCGTCAGAAAATAATGATATATATCAACACAATAGCGCTCTGATTGGATTCCCGCTACCCGCTCCAGGGCCGCAAGTTTTGGAATGCTTGCGCTACGACGCGCTCATCAGCGTTTTTGATCCTGTCCTTGCGCACCTTCCATCAGCGTAAATCTAAAGCATCATCGTCGCTGCTATGCTCAGCATGGAAGCAGCAACGATGAAATGAGCAAACGCCTGCCCTTCAGAAAGCGGCTCATGGGGCGATGTGTTGCGGCGGCGGCTTCTAACGCTGTCGCGTGCCGGGGGAACGATCTGCCGAGTCCTGCTTATTGCTGCAAGTGCCCGCCGATTTGGCGCAGCAATAAAACAGGATGGAGACAGATATGGAAGCGACCCGCAGCACCTTGAAATCGCTGGTCGAGACGACCTTTGATTCGGTCGAAGGTTATCGCAAGGCGGCTGAGACCGCGAAGTCGCCGCAGCTCAAGGCTGTCCTGACCCAGCAGGCGCAGAAGCGTCAGTCGACGCTCGATACGCTCAACCAGGAGCTAGTGCGGCTCGGTGGTGATCGCGTGACGAGCGGGACGACCGCTGGCGGCCTGCATCGGCTTTGGGTGGACATCACGTCGATGTTCGAAAAAGGCGATGAAGCTGCGGCCGAGCGAGCCGAAGAGGGCGAGGATTATCTCGTCAAGAAGTTCGAGGCAGCCCTGGAGGTGCGCGATCTCGATCCGGCCTCACGGGCCGTGATCGAGAAGGCGTCTCTTGAAGTAAGGGAAGGCGAGCGCCTGACCGATCAGCTGGCGCACCAGTACGACTGATCCCAACCGCCCTTCTACCATCGCACACCCGGCGGTGCCCCGAGCGGGACCGCGGGGTGTGTCGTGTTCTCCCCTGACTGGAGTGCTCACAATGTCGGCACCTGACGCAAAAGACCTTCCTTCGCCCGCTACCCACAATGCTCTTGCCGACCATCAGCCCGGGGCAGGGGCCTCGCCCATTTCCGAAGCCGAGGGCAATGCCGGCGAGCTCCACCAGAATGTTCCCGCAGAGGCTGACCACTCTGCCGGGCAGGCCCATCTGACCGATAATTTCGGCCACCGGATTGCAGACAACCAGAATTCGTTGAAGGCCGGCGAACGCGGGCCGACCTTGCTCGAAGATTTCGTGCTCCGCGAAAAGATATTTCACTTCGATCATGAGCGGATTCCCGAACGTATCGTGCATGCGCGCGGTTCGGGCGCGCACGGTACGTTCGAGGTGACCAAGGCGATTCCCGAATGGACCAAGGCGGCGCTGTTTCAGAAGAAGGGGAATAGCTGCCCTGTTTTTGTACGCTTTTCGACCGTAGCGGGCGGCTCGGGCAGCGTCGACACGCCGCGCGACGTACGCGGATTTGCCGTCAAGCTGTACACCGAAGAAGGCAATTGGGACCTGGTCGGCAACAATATCCCCGTCTTCTTCATCCAGGATGCGATGAAATTTCCCGATCTGGTCCATAGCGTGAAGATGGAGGCCGACCGGGGCTATCCGCAGGCCGCCAGCGCCCATGATACGTTCTGGGACTTTATCAGCCTGATGCCCGAGGCCATGCACATGATCATGTGGGCCATGTCGGACCGGGGCATTCCGCGATCGTTGCGCATGATCGAAGGCTTCGGCGTCCACACCTTCCGCTTCGTCAATGCCAAGGGCGAAGGTAAGTTCGTGAAGTTCCATTGGAAGCCCGTGCTGGGGCTGGAGAGCACCACCTGGGACGAGGCGGTCAAGATTGCGGGCGCCGATCCCGACTTTCATCGTCGCGACCTGTGGGAGGCGATCGATTCCGGCAATTTCCCGCAATGGGACCTCGGCGTTCAGGTGTTCGACGAAGCCTGGGCCTCGCAACAGCCCTATGACGTGCTCGATGCGACCAAGTTGATCCCCGAGGAGGAAATCCCGGTCGAGGTCATCGGTCGGATGACACTGAACCGCAATGTCGACAATTTCTTCGCGGAAACCGAGCAGGCGGCATTCCTGCCGACCAACATTCTGCCGGGAATCGACTTTTCCAACGATCCGCTGCTTCAGGGGCGGCTGTTCAGCTATCTCGACACGCAGAAGTCGCGGCTGGGGACGACCAATTTCCACCAGATTCCGATCAACGCGCCCAAATGCCCGTTCCATAATTTTCAGCGCGATGGCCTGATGCAGACCCTCGTCCCGACCGGCCGCGCCAATTACGAGCCCAACAGCCTTGCCGAGGCAGGCGAGCATGGCGGTCCGCGTGCATGCCCCGAAACCGGGTTCACCTCCTTCAGGGAGAATGCGGAGCGCAACGATCCCACCGAGAAGCTGCGGGTACGCGCGGAAGCCTTTGCCGATCACTACAGCCAGGCGAGGTTGTTCTACCGGTCGCAGACCGAAAACGAGCAGGCGCATATTGCATCCGCGCTCGTTTTCGAGCTCTCGAAGGTGGAGATCGAACATGTTCCGCCGCGGGTGATCGCGCGGCTTCGGAATGTCGACGAGGACCTCGCCAAGCGGGTCGCCGACGGGTTGGGTATCGAGCTTCCCGGACGGGCGGCTGCAGCCAAGGCGCCGGTCGATCTTGGCACTTCCGATGCCCTGTCGATCCAGAAACAGGCCAAGCAGACCTTCAAGGGCCGCAAGATTGGTATCCTGTTCGACGAGGGATCGGATCGCCAGGCGATCACGCAGCTGGTGTCCGACATCCAAACCGCTGGCGGCACGGCGTTTCTGGTGGCGCCGAAAATCGGTCCGCTAAAGTTGAAGGGTGGGGAACTCAAAGCCAATGGCCAGCTCGCAGGTTCCCCTTCGGTGCTCTTTGACGCAGTGGTTGCCATGCTGTTGCCGGAGCGCGCCGAGAAACTGGCGAAGGATGTCGGTGCGGTGGCCTGGTTCGCCGATGCCTGGTATCACTGCAAGACCATCGGTGCCTGTGCAGGTACACGTGCGCACCTGCTGCCCAAGGCCAATATCGAGCCCGATGACGGGGTCGTGGATCCTGAAGGCTTTATGGCGATCGGGCCCGTCCGACACTGGGCGCGAGAGCCGAAGGTTCGCGACCTCGCCTGACTTTCGCTGATGCTGGCGGCAACCTGACGGCCATGGCGGGCTGGAGATCGTCTGGCAGCAGGTCGCCGCAGGAGAAATTTGGCGCATGAGCCCAGCAATGGTTTCATGCGCCAGGCTCTGCCGATTGCGCGTTGCGGCGCAGCCTGAGGGCAAGCGGATTTCCAGAAGAACTGCGCTTGCCCTGTATGTTCTCTCGGCAGCTGCGCAGCACTGTTCCTGCGTACGCATCAGCTTTGCAGGCCGCGCCTTTTGATCGAGTATTATCGAATATCCGCAGATACGTGGATATTAAATTGCACAATAATTGTGGGACTGCAGTCACCTGATAGGTTTTTTCTATGCAGGCCATGGAATGATTTCTAATTTCTTTTTGCCAATTATCATGGAATATAATCCGGTTCCTGCGTGCCGGGAGGGATATCGTGTAGCTTGATATGGCAGCACAGGATCCCGGAGCGCGAATTGGAGCAGATCCATGGTGATGCCCCGGTGTTGCCGGGTCGCAGCTGGAGCAATCCGGGGCATTATCCATCCCTCAGATGCACCTGTCTGCGCCGCATGATTTGGGTCTTCACCGCCGATCACGCCGCCAGGTCGGGGCGAGCGAGGCCGGACACCAGACGTGCCAGGAAAAAGCAAAGGCTGACATGCACATCGAACCAGGCCTGTTCCCCGCTTTTGCCCGCAAACGCCAGATTGCCATCCTGGCCGCCGATTGCTGAGCGGACGCGACATCATGCAGCATCGCATCCTGCTCGTTGCGGGTTTTTTTCCGCCTTATTCTCCGCTGGGTGCGGTGCGTGCCCCCATGCTTGCGCGCTGGTGGTCGCAGCAGGGCCATGACGTGCGGGTCATTGCGCTCGAGAATCCGGCGGTTGCCGGACAGCTTGAGCACTGTCTGGCGCCCGAGGCGGTTCGCTACATTCCGTTCAGCCCCCCCGCGCCGGTGCTGCGCCAGGCTGCAGACAGTGCCAAGGTCCTGCTCGCGAAGCCAGATAGCCGCTTCAAGCCCCATATAGAGAGCTGCAAGACGCTGTATCGTCAGGTGGTCCACTTCCCCGACCGGTACCGCAAATGGATCAAGCCTGCCGTCGAGCACGCGGTGGCGATGGCAGGGCAATGGCAGCCGGACCTGATCTATTCCACTGCTCCGCCCCATTCCGGCCATGTCGTTGCCTGCCAGATTGCCCGGCGGTTGCGGTGCCCATGGGTGGCCGAGCTTCGCGACCTCTGGGCGGACAACCCGTATAATGACGGCCACCCGCTGTTCGAGCCGATCGCGCGTCGCTATGCCTGGACCACGCTGGCGAAGGCGGCAGGGCATGTGGTGCTCACTCGCGGCTCGGCCAAGCGTGTTGGCCGCGCGCTCGGTCGGCCGGTGACGCTCAGCTATAACGGTTTCGGTGCAGACGATTTCGCCTCGCTCGACAGTGTATCTGCGCATGATCCGCACCGGCTGACCCTGGTCCATGCCGGGATAATCTATGCCGGGCAGCGCGAACCGACGATGTTGCTGGCCGCACTTGCAAAGCTTGACGCTTCGGCCCGGGCGCGAATTCGGGTGATCTTCTTTCACGACGAGGAATCGGCCGTGCTGTCGGGCGCTGCGCATCACGGCGTTTCGGACTGTATCGAAATGCGAGACCCCGTTCCGCGGCCCGAAATCCTGAAGCTGGAGCGCGAGGCCGATGCGCTGCTGCTGTGTCGCTGGAACGACCCCGCCGAGGATGCGATCATCCCGGGCAAGCTGTTCGAATATATCGGTGCCCGCCGGCCGATCCTTTCGATCGGCTCGCTCACCGGCGAGGCCGCGGACATCGTGCGTGCAGGTCCCTTTGGCGTGGTGATGACCGATCCGGACGACATCGCGCGCCAACTTCTCGCCTGGCTGGCGCAGAAGGACGCCCATGGCGGCCGACTGCCGGATCTGCTGGAGGAGCCGACCCGCGCCTATCTTCGCGAAACCCAGTTCCAGCAGGTCGACGCGGCCATAGCCGACATCCTGCGTTAGCCCGGCTTTAAGTCGCCCGCCTTATGGACAGGACCATGCTTGCCTCGGTGAAGATCGCTGCCCGTCACGCTCTGGATTGCCGGCCCTGGATGGCCGGGCATGGCGCCTATCTGCTGCATCAGGTGAGCGGCAGAGGTCCGCTCGACGAGGCCGGAGCACTGGACGATGCGGCGCTGCGCGCTGCCGCCGGCTGGCTCGCCGTCGCGCAGGACAGCCAGAGCGATGGTGGCTTTTCCGGGCGGTACAAGCTGGCGAGCGGATGGTCGTCCAGCTATCCCGAAACCACGGGCTATATCATCCCCACGCTGCTCAAGCTGGCAGACCATTGGGGCGAGCCGCAATGGCGTGATCGTGCTGCGCGCGCGATCGATTTTCTGCTCGGCCTGCAACTGGCCGATGGTGCCTTTCCCGGAGGCGAGGTGCTGGAGAACCGTACCAGGCCATCGCCCTTCAACAGCGCGCAGATCCTGCATGGCCTCACCCATTGGGCGCGCAGCACAGGCGACGGCCGGGCTGCTGCCGCCGCTGCCCGCTGCGCGGCGTGGCTGATATCGGTGCAGGATGCGGATGGTGCCTATCGCCGCCATTTCTATCTCGATGTCGCTGCAACCTATGCCGCGCACCTCAGCTGCTGGCTCGCCGAATATGGCGATGCCTTTGGCGACAGCGCGGCGCTGGCCAGCGCGGAACGGCACCTGGACTGGGTGCTCGCACGGCAGGACAAGGCGACCGGCTGGTTCGATCTGGCGGGCTTTACCGAGGACCAGCATCGCGACCGCAACGCCTATACCCACACCATCGCCTATACGGTGGCTGGCGTGCTGACGACCAGCCTGATCCTGAAGCGCCAAGACGGCATCGCCGCGGCGCGACAGGCCGCCGAAGGGATCATGCGCCGGCTGGAACTGTCGCGGCGGCTGCCCGGCGTGCTCGACTGGCGCTGGCGCGAGGTCGAACATCCGCAATGCCTGACCGGCAACGCCCAGATGGCGCTGATCTGGTTTGCGCTGACAAGGGCTGACGGCGACTGGCGCTTTGCCAATGCCGGGTTCAAGGCGCTCGACCTGGTCAAGCATGCGCAGCTTCGCGACAATGTAAACCCTGGCCTTGCCGGTGGGATCGGCGGATCGGACCCGGTCTGGGGCAGCTATATTCCCAAGGCGCTGCCCAATTGGGCCGCGAAATATTTCATCGACGGCCTGCTCGAAAAGCGCAGGCTTCTTCAGGAGGCCGCTTCGAACCCGTGAGGATCGCGCTGCTCACCCACCGGCACTCGCGCAAGGGCGCGGTGGTCGCCTCGGCGCTGGCGGCGCGCGGAATTCGGCCAGCGCTGATCGTCTGCGAGCAGCCCCAGATTGCGCCAGCCACGGCGCGGCTGCGCGCGCTGATCCTGGAGCGCGGGCCCGGGGCGCTGACCGACAAGCTGCTCTCCAGGCTGTGCGGCAAGCCCCAAGCAGAGCAGCCGCAGGCGAGCGCATCGGGCCTAATGCGCGATGCCGCAGGCTATGCGGCGCAGCACGGAATCGTGTGTCTCGACCTGCCCGATCTGGTTTCCGCCGCCTCGCTCGACCGGCTGCGCAGCGAAGCCATCGACCTGATGATCCATGCTGGCGCTGGCATCTTGCGCGCGCCGCTGCTCGGCATCCCGCGCCTCGGCGTGCTCAATGCGCATATGGGGGTGCTGCCGCGCTATCGCGGGATGAATGTCGCCGAATGGGCGGCCTGGGAGGGCGGCCCGCTGGGGGCGACATTGCACTGGATCGACCCGGGCATCGATACCGGGCGGATCATCCGCATCGTTCCGGTCGCGCGCCAGGGCATCGGCAATATTGCTGCCCTGCGCAAGGCAGTGGACGAGGTCCAGATAGCCGCGCTGGCCCAACTGGTCGCGGAGATGGTGGCGAGCGGTCAGGCACCGACGGCCGAACCGCAGCGGCGCGAGGATGGCCGCCAGTATTTCACCATGCACCCGCAAATCGCACAGCTGCTCGAGCAGCGGCTCGCTCAATCGGCATAGACCGCGCACCAGCGGTCGAACATCGCGATGCCCCAGAGCTGCTCCAGCGCGCGCCGCTCGTTCCTGCAGGCGCGCGCGACGATCGGCTGCAGGCCTTCCAGCGATATCCAGTTGTGGAATTCGCGGCTGACCGGAACATAACCGCCTGCATCGCGCAGCCGCTCGGCAAACCAGGGGAAGATCGGCAGCGGGAAGCCCCGCTTGGGCGCCTTCAGCACCGCATCGGGCAGGCGGGTGGCGACAAAATCGCGCAGCACCGCCTTGGTGCGGAACTGTCCCGGCAGGCCGATCCGGGCCTCGATCGGGGTCGACTGGCACCATTCGACCAGTGGCAGGTGCAGAAAGGGCACGCGCGTTTCCAGCGACGCTGCCATCGCCATCTTGTCGGCCTTCATCAGCAGGTCCTCGACCAGCCAGGTGCCGAAATCGGCCTGCTGGCTCTGCGCCAGCGGGTTGACGGAGTCGGCAAGCGTGTACCAGCCCTGCACCAGATCGAAGCTGGGTACCATGTCCGGCCCGCGCCAGAACGCAGCCTTTTCTGCGTCGCTGATCGTCCAGCCGATATGCGCGGCCATGCCCCGGCGATAGGCGCCCGGTCCGCCTTCGGCCATGGCGCGAAAGATCGAGGCGCGATCGGACGAAACGAGCCGCGCGGCCAGCCGCAGCAGCGGACGGGGCACATGACCATAACGGCGCGCGACCTTGGCCAGGGTCGCTAGATCGGCTGGCCGGGTATAGCCTAGCAGCAGCTCGTCCGACCCTTCGCCCGACATCGCGACCTTCACATGGTCGCTGGCCTTGCGCGACATCACATACAGCGCAGCGCCGGTCGCATCGCCATAGGGCTCGTCAAAGGCGCGTACCACATCGTCCAGCGCGTCGAAATAATCGGCCTGCGCCATGCGGATTTCATGATGCCGGGTGCCGAAGCGCTCGGCCACGGCGCGCGCCAGCGGCAGTTCGTCATCGGCGCCGGCGCCATCGCCGCTGATCGAGAAGCTGTGCAGATCGCGATGGCCAAGCTCGCTCGCCGCGGCCACGATCGCCCCGGAATCGAGCCCGCCCGAAAGAAACGCGCCAACGGGCACGTCGGCGGCCACGATATGGCTGTCGACCGCCGCGAGGAACTGGTCGGCAAATTCGCGCGCATAATCGCGCGATGGATCGAAGACGCCAGGGGTCAGGTCGGCACGCCAGTAGGTCTCGATGGTCTGGTGGCCATCGCTAAGCTTGCGGCGCAGCAGCTGCCCCGGCCCCAGCTTGCCGATGCCGGCCCAGATCGTGCGGTCGGGCGCCATGAAGCGCATCGAGAGATAATCCCACAGCGCCTGCGGGTCGATTGCGGGGCGGCCGGGCAGGGCGGCCAGGATCGCCTTGATCTCGCTGGCAAACAGGAATTCGCCCTGATGCTCCGCGATATAGAGCGGCTTGATGCCGATCTGGTCGCGCGCGAGGATGAGCTCGTCGCTGCGCGCATCGTGGATGGCCACCGCGAACATGCCGTTAAGGCGCGCAAAGGCCGCGGTGCCTTCGGCATGATAGAGGTTCAGGATCACCTCGGTGTCCGAACGCGTGTGGAAGGCATAGCCTTTGGCTTCAAGCTCGGCGCGCAATGCCCGGTAATTGTAGATCTCGCCGTTGAACACGATGGTGACGCCATCGGGGGTCTTCATCGGCTGGTGCCCGGTGCTCAGATCGATGATCGCCAGCCGCCGCATCGCGAGCGCCAGCCCGGGCGCGAGATGCACACCATCATCGTCGGGACCGCGATGCAGGATCGCTCCGTTCATGGCTGCCACGCGCCGCGCCAGTTGCTCGGGAGGGTCAGCGCAAATCAGTCCAACAATGCCGCACATCGTCCGGAAAATACCACAGAAAGAGTTAGCAAAGCGCTATTCCATCGATGTCCCGCGCGGCTCAAATAGGAATGTGCACCTGGCAATGATAGCCGATCCGTTATCTCGCAGCCGCGACGCAGTTGGCTGTCGTTGGCAAGTCAGACGCCTTTGGACGACGGTTCGCCCGGCAAAGCATGCGCCGGATCAGAACAGTTTCCGCAGGCTGAAGCTGAATGTCCGGCCCAGAGGATCGAGATAGGCCGGCTGGTAGCTGAGCGGCACTGTCCCGGCGTCATCGCGGACTTGCGGCCGGGTGTTGAACAGGTTGGTTATCCCGATCGACGCCCGCATCCCCTTGAGCCAGCGCGGTGCGGTTTCGCCTCCGAAGCGCTCGGCAAGGTTGGCGAACAGGGCGAGATTGACCACCGCCAGATCATTGAAGCGCAGATCGCCCGCTGCCGAGCCCTGTTGGGCAATGCGGGTGCCGCTTCGCCAGCTTGCGGTCAGGCGTGCGCCGAGCCCGCGCTTGAAGACACCCGCCTGAAGATCGATCTCATGACGACGGCGACCACCCAGAAAGTCGACCGCGCCATCCTCCAGCAGGTTGAGGACCGGGACACCCGGCCGCAGCGCGATTTCGTCCTCGAGATACCAGTTGTGATAGAGGCTGACAAAGAAGCGGCTGGTAAGGTTGGAGACGCCCTGAAACGTGGCGCTTCCCGGCTGCGCGCGCACCATTTCGGCATTGGGGAACAGGCGCCGCGCCTCCGCCTCGCTGGTGACGACGCGGACCTGGGCATCGCGCATGAAGTCGGGCACCTCGCCGAGCGGACGGGTGAAGTTCACCCCCCAGCGCAGCTGCTGCTGGCGCGCGGCGGCAAAGTTGATAGGCCGTGAGTCGATCCGCAGCAATTGTCCGGTCGCGCTGCGTGCAAAGCGTTCGGGAAATGCAGCCTCGACCTGCGGGGTGACGATGGGGAAGGCGGCAATCGGATCGTCGGTGCGGGTGCGGACATAATCGATGCTGAACGTCAGATCGGTTCTGGCGAGCGGGTGCAGATTGAGGCCGAGCCGAACAAGCCGCCGGTCGTCGTTGCGCAGTGCCGCGTTGCCACCCGTAATCCGGGTGAGATCGACGACCTCGCGGCGGGCAAAGTCGAAGGTGCGGACATTCGGCGTCACCAGAACCGGGCCGCCCAGCTGTTCAAGACTGGGCGCGCCCTGTTCGTGCGTCACCGATGCAACCAGGTCTATCCCCTTCGCGGGCGACCAGTTCAGGCCGAACCCATAGGTCCATAGCGACCCGGCGTCGGACAGGCGCTCGAACGCGGCATTGCCGCTCAGGGCGAGATGGCCGAGCGGCGAGGCCTTGCCACCGGCATCGCCGAGCAAGGGCAGGCCAAGATTGATCTGCGCTGCCCCCCGATCGCGCGCAAGGTCGGATCGAACCTCGTTTGCCGCGAATTCTGCCCGGCTCGAAAACTCCCTGAATTCGGCCCCCAGACGCAGACTGGCGGTGAACGGCCCGGCAGGCAGGGTTGCAAGCGGACCGGTGGCGAGCAGATCGACATTGGCCAGCGTATCGGTCGATCGTGCGGCATCGCGGCGGGAGCCGATGCCGCTCCTGTCGGTCACTATCTCGCTCTCGATGCGGTCGAAATTGCCGAGCGCCGACCATTGCCAGCGGCCGCTCTTGCCACTGAACGTGGTGCCGAAATGCACGAGTGAACGGTCGCTGTCGCGCTGCAGCACCCGGGTGCCGTCTGCGCCGAGCAGGCTGTCGTTGCGGCTGATATCGATGCGGCCATTGAGAGTCGCCGCCACATCGGAAAGCACATGCCCGCTCAGAACGCCCGTCAGGGCAAGGCTCTCGCTCTCGGGCAGCAGGGTGCGCGCTGTTCCCAGGTCCGGCGCGGCGGCAAACTGGCGGATATCGCGCTGGCTTTCGAGCAGTTGCTCGGCGTGACTGTATGTTGCGCCCAGCGCGATCCGCGTGTCGCCAGCAAGCTTCAGGTAATCGGCATTCGCGATCCAGCTGTCCCGTCCGCCTTCGCCTGGGACCAGCGCGCTGGCCTGGCCGACGCGCGACTGGAAATTCGCGAAGGTGACGATGTTGACGACCTTCTGATCGGCCCGAAAGCCATATTGCAGCGCCACTTCCTCCGGAAAGATCTCCATGCGCTCGATGGCTTCGGCCGGGATGCGTGCGATTTCCGCAAAGTCTGCAACCCTGCGCCCGTTCAGCAAGGTCACCGGCGCGCTGTCCCCGCGACCCCGGTTGCTGGCCGTTTGCGATCCGATCGTGTCGAGCACGGCGGCGATGTTCTCCGCGCCGAGCGCCCGGATATCCAGCTGGTTGAAGGTCCGTTCCGCCGGAACATCGCTTTCGATGGCACCGCGAGGCCGCTGAGAGGAGACGACGATCGGCTGCTTGTCGACCGGTTCTCTCGGAGAAAGCTGATCCGACCCGCTGTCCTTGTCAGGCGCCGGCGGGACCAGGTCCTTGAATTGCTCCTGCAACCGGCGCGCAACCTCGGGAGGGACCGGCTTGCCATCGGCACCGAGAATCCTGATCTGAGGTGCCGGTGGCTTCGCGCCGTCCGGCCTCTTTTCTGCTTCCGCTTTCAGTTGCTCCTCGATCTGGCGCAGCAACTCTGGTGGAAGCGACTTGCCGTCACCACCCATGATGACAGGTTTGGATGGAGCCCCATCGCTAGGCGGCGCGTTGCCGTCCGATGCTGTCAGTGGCGCGCTGATCGGTTGCGCAGCGAGCGCGCCTGCGAGGGTACAGACCCATAGGCCGAGAAGGGCAGTTGCGGGTGCTTTCATGTTGGTTCTCCGGCTTGCCAAAGCAGGAGCGAGGAGAAGCACCTCCGGGTAACGCGATGATGGCTCGCGCGTAGCCGGTGCTGATACGCGAATGCTACAAAGCCGTGCTAGGAGCGCGGAGATGGAGCCACTGACCGATCCCATGAGCAGCATCCTGGTCGTCGACGACGACGCCAGTATTCGCGACGCGATTGCCGATTTTCTCGGTGCGCACGGCTATGCGGTGCGTGCCGCTGCGAATGCCGCTGCCTGCGATCGCGCGCTGTGCGAGGCACCGGCCGATCTCATCATCCTGGATGTCATGATGCCGGGCGAGGACGGGCTTTCGCTGTGCCGCCGCCTGGGCGGTGGGGACACGCCGATCCTCATGCTGAGCGCGCTCGATGCCGTGACCGATCGGATCGTCGGGCTGGAAGTCGGCGCATGGGATTACATGACCAAGCCTTTCGAACCGCGCGAATTGCTGGCGCGGGTGCGGGCATTGTTGCGCCGGCCGTCTGCCGATCGGTCGGACCAGCCCCAAACGGCCCAGGGGCTGACCTTTGCCGGCTGGTGGCTCGATATCGAGCAGCGGCGTCTGCGCGACCCGGCAGGACGGGCCCTGATGCTGACCGAAGGCGAGCATGCGCTGCTCGCGGCGTTCGTGCGCCGCCCGGGGCGCATCCTCAGCCGCGATACGCTGCTCGACCTTACACGGGGAATTGATTCGGCGCCTTATGACCGCGCGATCGATATTGCTGTCAGCCGCCTGCGCCGCAAGCTGGCCGAGGCCGACAAGACGGTGCTGATCGAAACCGTGCGCGGTGTGGGATACCGGTTCGTTCCGGCGGTGCGTCCGGCATGAAGCGGGCACCCAGCGCGCTGGTGGCCATCGGCGGCTTCGGGGTTGCCGTCGCCGCGCTGAGCGTGGCCACCACGGCCGCGATCGTGCTGGCGGCTCCGCCACCACCATCGATACGCATGACGGCGATCGATGCGATCTCGGCGCTGCGCCAGCCGGTCGACGGCTTCGAACGCAGGGTCGATTCCGCCCCGCCGACAGGCACCCGCATCTCCATGTTCGAGCTGCTGATCGCGTCTCGCCTGGGCAAGCCCGCCCACGATGTGCGCGTGACGCGCCTCGACAGTGCCGAGCCGGTATCGATCCGGTTTCAGATGGTGCCTCGACCCTCCAAGGCGCCGAATGCGACAACCAATCTGCCTTCCCCTTTCATTCTGCGCCAGAGCCGGACGGGAAAGATCGAGATCGTCGATCCCGGTGCGATCGATGGCGCCTTGAGTGCGGCCCTGCTGGCCATGCCGCTGCCGGCCTATACCGCCAGCGTGCGGCAGGCAGATGGACGCTGGCTCGTGGTCGAGCCGGTCCAGCCCTTTCTGGGCGGCTGGCAGCGCAGCATCCTCATCGCGCTTGCGGTCAGCCTGCTTTTGCTTGCGCCGCTGGCATGGATCTTCGCGCGGCGGCTGACGCGCCCGTTCCGCGCGCTGGCAGGCGCGCTTGAGGATCATGCGGCGCAGATACCCAAGGAGGGGCCCCGCGAATTGCGCGAAGCGGCGGCGGCGATCGCGGCGATGCAGAACCGCCTCGCCATCGAGGCTGCGGAGCGCGCCAGGATGCTGACTGCCATCGCGCATGACCTGCGCACGCCGCTCACCGGTCTGCGCCTCCGCATCGAGTCCGCGCCAGAGCCGCAGCGCGCGCGCATGGTGGCGGATGTCGAGCGGATGCAGGCGATGATCGACGAAGTCCTCAGCTTTGCGCGCGACGCTGCTGCACCTGCCGAGATCGTGGATGTCCGCCCGCTGCTCGCCAGCATCGCGGCGGAAATGTCGCAGCCGGATGCCCCGATACGGCTTCTGGCGAGCGACACTCCGACCGTCCGGGTGCCTGAGCCCGCCTTCCGGCGCGCGATCGAGAATCTGGTCCGCAATGCGATCGACTATGCTGGCGGCGGCGTGATCGCGCTGGAGCAGGACGAGCGCCAAGTGCGGATATCGGTCAGCGACAATGGCCCGGGCATCCCTGCGACCGATCGCGAGCGGCTGATGCGCCCGTTCGAGCGCGGCGATGCATCGCGCAACCGGGGGACAGGCGGGGCAGGCCTGGGCCTCAGCATCGTGCGCGACTTCGTGGCGCAAAATCGCGGCGATTTCACCCTGTCCGATGCGCCCGGCGGCGGCGTGATCGCAATCCTGCGCCTGCCGCGCGTCTGAGCCGCTTCGGGTAGATTGCAGTTCGTCGATGAATCATGCCCTTTGCGACTTTCGGAATTGCCTTCGCAAACCGGGTTGTTAACCTCTGCCAAAAGGGTGTTTTGGGGGGAGTCGTCGGATGATCAAGCTTCGGTCCGCAGCCGTCATGCTGGGCATTCTGTCTTTGGCCGGGATACCGGCAATCGCGCAGACGGCCGACGAACTGGTGGCGCAGAATCTCGCCGCGCGGGGCGGGGCCGCCGCGATCGATGCGATCCAATCGGTCAAGTTCGACGGCACGGTCATCTTTCCCGGTGATTTTCAGCTGACCTATGAAGAGGTCCGCACCAGGGCAGGAGACGTTCGCGTCGATATGGCGCTGCAGGGGCTGACGCTGGTGCAGGGCTAGGACGGCACGACCGGCTGGCGGATCAATCCGTTCGAAGGGCGCAAGGACGCCGAGCGGATGAGCGATGATGAAGCGCGCTCGCTGGCCGATACCGGTTCGATCCGCGGGCCGCTGCAGCGCGCGGCGGCGCAGGGCTCGACCGTCACCTATCTGGGGCGCGAGGATTTCGACGGGACCGATACCTACAAGCTCAAGGTGACCGAAAAGGATGGCGACGAGTTCGTCTATCTGCTCGACCCCGATACCATGCTCGAGGTGAAGATGGTCGAGACGCGCCGGATCCGGGGCGCGCAGCAAGTCTTCGAATATGAATTCGGCGACTATGAAAAGGTGGCCGGGGTCTATTTCCCTATGTCGGTCGAAAGCTGGGCGGCGGGGCAGGGCAACAACCGGCAACGCACGATCATCGCATCGGGCACCGCCAACGTGCCTGCGCCTGCCAGCCTTTTCGCTCTGCCCGCCAGCCCGGCCGCCGCGCCGAAGGGGAACTGATCCGATGCGCCGCACCCTCCTTCTCGCCGGCACCATGCTGGCAATCGCCGCCCCTGCCTTCGCCAAGGACGCCGCCACCCCTCCCGCCGCGTCGGGAATTTCGGGCCTTGGCATCCGCAATATCGGATCGGCCGAAATGTCGGGCCGCATTGCCGCGATCGATGCCGTGCAAGGCAAGGATGGCAAGGTCACCATGTATATCGGGGCTGCATCCGGCGGCGTCTGGAAGTCCGAAGACGGCGGCACCACGTTCCGTCCGATCTTCGACAAGCAACCGGTCCAGTCGATCGGCGCGGTGGCGATCGATCCGTCGAACCCCAGCACGATCTGGGTCGGCACCGGCGAGAGCTGGACGCGCAATTCGGTGTCGATCGGCGACGGCGTCTACAAGTCGACCGATGGTGGCGACAACTGGACGCGCATGGGCCTTCCCAAGACCGAGCGGATCACCAAGATCGTCGTCCATCCGACGAACAGCGACATCGTCTATGTCTGCGCGCCCGGCGCGCTCTGGTCGGACAGCCCGGACCGCGGCCTCTACAAGACCACCGATGGCGGCGTCACCTGGACGCAGATCCTGAAAGGCAGCAACCTTTCGACGGGCTGCTCGTCGGTCGCGCTCGATCCGGCCAATCCCGATCGGGTGATGGCCGGCCTGTGGGATTTTCGCCGCAAGGGCTGGACCTTCCGCTCGGGCGGAGAGGGGCCGGATGCGGCCTCGGGCAGCGCCATGAAGATCTCGAACGATGGCGGTCGGACCTGGGCAGCGATGGATGCCAGCACCACCAAGGGGCTGCCCAAGGGGCCCTGGGGTCGGATCGAGGCGGTGTTCTCGCCTGCTGATCCCAACCGGGTCTATGCCTTTATCGAAAGCGAGCGTTCCGCGCTGTACGTGTCCGAAGATGGCGGCAAGAGCTTCGAGGAGCGCGACCGCAGCCGCAACATGGTCTGGCGGCCGTTTTATTTCAGCAAGATCGTGCCCGATCCCAAGGACGCCAACCGGCTGTTCAAGATGAACCTCAACATGATCGTGTCCGATGACGGCGGCAAGAGCTTTGCCAATGCATCGGGCGGCAGCCATGGCGACTGGCACGACATCTGGATCAACCCGGCCAATACCAAGCATATCGTCGGCGGCGACGATGGCGGCCTGTGGATCAGCCATGATGGCGGCAGCAAATGGGTGAAGAGCTTCAACCTGCCGATCAGTCAGTTCTATCATGTCAGCATCGATGACAAGGACCCCTATCAGGTCTATGGCGGCCTGCAGGACAATTCGAGCTGGGTGGGCGACAGCGAATATCCTGGCGGCATCACCAACAGCCGCTGGGAGAATCTCTACGGTGGCGATGGCTTCTGGGTGTTCCCGGACCCGGCCGACCCGGATTATGTCTACGCCGAATATCAGGGCGGCAACATTGCCCGGATCAACCGCAAGACACTGGAATCGCGCGATATCCAGCCCAAGGGCGGCTACAAGGAAAAGCTGCGGTTCAACTGGAACACCCCGATCGCATTGTCGCCGCACGAAAAGGGCACGATCTATATCGGCAGCCAGTATCTGTTCCGCACGCGCGATCACGGCACGACCTGGGACCGGATATCGCCTGACCTGACCACCAACAATCCGGCGCGTCAGCAGCAGGAGAAATCGGGCGGCATTACCGTCGACAATTCTTCGGCGGAAATGCACACGACCATCTATTCGATCTCGGAAAGCCCGTTGATGGCCGGGCAGATCTGGGTCGGCACCGATGACGGCAATGTCCAGCTGACGAGCGACGGCGGCCAAAGCTGGACCAACGTCGGCAAGGCGATGAAGCTCGGCCCCGATGTCAGCATCGCCTGGGTCGAAGCCAGCCGGCATGATCCGGCGGTGGCCTATGTCGCGGTCGATCGGCACAGCTTCGGCGACATGGCGCCCTATATCCTGAAGACCGCCGATTACGGCAAGAGCTGGACCCGGCTGGTCGGTCCGGCCACGCCGGGCGTGCGCGGCTATGCCCATGTCGTCAAGGAAGACCGGCTGAGCCCCGACATCCTGTTCGTCGGCACCGAATTCGGCCTGTTCATCTCGCGCGACAAGGGAGCGAACTGGGAGGAATTCCGGCCCGGCAACTTCCCCGCGGTCGCGGTGCGCGATATCGCCGTGGCGTCGCAGGGCGATGACCTTGTGCTGGCCACGCACGGCCGCGGCATCTGGATCATCGACGATATTAGCCCGGTGCGGGCTCTGAGCCCCGAGGTCGTGGCCAGCGACATCACACTGATCCGGTCCGAACCCGTGCAGCAGCGGATCCGCGGCAGTGGCGGCTGGCCAGAGGGCGATGCGACCTATGTCGGCCAGAACCCGGTCGATGGGGCGGTCATCACCTATTACCAGAAGGCCCGGCACGTGCTGGGGCGGATGAAGCTGGAAATCATCGATCCCAATGGAAAGGTGATCGACGAACTGCCGACATCGAAGCGCAAGGGGCTGAACCGCGTGGTCTGGTCGATGCGGACCAAGCCGCCGCAGGTTCCGCCTGCAGCCTCGCTCGCGTTCGCCTCTACCCAGGGCCAGCGGGTGATGCCGGGCACCTATACGGTGCGGCTCACCAAGGCCGGCAAGGTCACCGAGATGCCGCTGGTGGTCGGGCTGGACAAGCGCGCGAAGTTCACGGTGGCCGATCGTCAGGCGCAATATGATGCGGCCGAACGCGTGAAGGGCCTGTTCGTGCGGATGAGCGCGCTGACGGCGGGGCTGAACGCAGTGAAATCGCAGGCCCAGGCGGTGGCCGACAATGAATCGACGTCGCCTGCGAACAAGGCCAAAGCGCTGGCGCTGGTCGGCAAGGCCGATGCGCTGCGCAAGCAGGTCGTCGCCACCACCGAAGGCGGGGCGATCACCGGTGAGGAGCGGCTGCGCGAGAATATGGACATGGCCTATGGCGCGATCACGGCGACCGAGGCACGGCCGACCACCTATGCGCTGGCGCGGGTCGATGCGCTGGAGAAGGAGCTGGCCGAGGTCGAAACCGGCTTTGCCGCGCTGAAGGCAGGCGATGCGGCGGTGCTGAACCTGGCACTGCAGGCAGACGGTGTGCCCGCGATCGACCTGGCTGCTGTCCTGCCACGCGCCGATGATGCTCGTGGTGGGCCGGCGGCGGCTGTGGGCAGCTTCATGCTCGGCACCCGCTATACCGGTTCGATGAGCGCCTTGCGCACCAGCCGCAAGCGCAATTGAGCGCAGCCTGTTCCGACCGTTGCCCCGCTGGCGCAGCGGTCGGCAGCGGCATGGAATAATGCTGCTTGCGGCGTGGAAACGGACCAGTGCGGCCGAGGGCCGGGCGGTGCCATTGCGTGCACCAAAAGCTGTCAATTGACCCGCTGTGTGCGTGGCGGTGGCAACCAAAACCGCAGCTGCGATTAATCCATGTTATAATTTTTCTGCGCGCTCGGAACCCGACCTCATCGGCGACGTATTCAACAGACGTTGAATTAGCTCGGCCGCGTCGTGCCGAACGCAGGGATGGCACATGGCAGATCGCAAGAATCCCGGACGCCCGAAAGACAATGGGCGAGAAGTCGGCGCGGCCCTGCTCGAGGCGGCGAGGACGCACTTTGCCGCCAAGGGCTATGAGGCCACGCCGCTGCGCCTGATCGCGGCCGATGCCGGGGTGGATGTCGCGCTGATATCCTATCATTTCGGCGGAAAGCTGGGGCTTTGGAAGGCGCTGGTCGCCAGCGCGGCGGCCCAATTGCTCGATGCGCTGAGCGCGGCCGAAAGCGGGGAGAGCAGTTCCTCACCTGCCGCGCGGCTGCGCAGGATCATGGCCGCCTATATCGCCCATCTGCTGGCCCATCCGGAAGTCCCGCGTCTCATTCTGCGCGATATCACGGTCGACTCCGATCGATCGGACTGGTTGCTGCGCGAATTGTCCGCCCCGCTCCATCAGCGCTTTTACGATCTGGCGCGGAAAGCGGCGCAGCATCTGGAGACAGCTCCCCACCATCTTGAGTTCAGGGTCGCCAATTTCATCTATGCGGCAGCCAGCAGCGTTGCCCGGCGCGAACGGCTGACCAGACTGGTCGAGGGCATGGATGACGACCAGAGGTTCGGCGACGCGCTCGAGATGGTGCTGATCGACGAGGTGCTCGACTGTGGCTGAGCCCCCGCGCCTCCTGATCGACAAGGCCGACGGCTATGCGTTCAAGCCGCACGAGATGCCGATCCTGCCCGGATCGCCTGCCAATCCCGATCATCCGCCGCGAAGAAAGGCCGCCTATCTGGCGATCGGCGTGTTCATCGGCCTGGTCGGCGGCGCGCAGAACGGCTTTCTGCTGGCGAACACGCCCGCGCTGCAGGCCGAGTTCGCGCTGACCCCGGTCGAGGCGGGCTGGATGACGGTGGCCTTCTACGCGACCTATGCCACGATGAGCATGCTGCTGTTCCGCGTCCGGCAGGAATTTGGCATCCAGCTTTTCGTCCGCTGGGCGATGGCGGGGCTGGTGCTCGCCAATTTCGTGCAGCTTATCGGACCGGGCTATCACGCCGAGCTGGCCGCGCGCGCCGTGGCGGGTATCGCCGCGAGCGGGTTGTCGGCGCTCACCATCTATTATCTCATGCAGGGGCTTCCTGCGGCGATGCGCACCGTCGGCCTCGTGCTGTCGCTCGGCCTCACCCAGATCGCCTTTGCGCTCACCCGGGCGCTCTCGCCAGCGCTGCTGGTCGATGGCGATATGGCGCGTGTCTTCCAGTTCCAGTTCGCGCTCTCGCTGCTGGGGCTCGCCTTTGTCTATCTGCTGCGCCTGCCACCGGGGGTTCGCAAGCTGACCTTCGAGAAGCTCGACATTCCGAGCATGGCGCTGTTCGTGCTGGGGGTCGCCTCGCTCTGCGCATTCCTGATCCTTGGCCGCATCGTGTGGTGGGACGCGCCCTGGCTCGGCTATGCGGTGGCGCTGGCAGTCATCGGCCTGGGCGGCTGCCTGCTGATCGAGGCCAATCGCAAGAGCCCGATGCTCGATCTCAGCTGGCTGTCGAGCCGCGCGATCCTGAGCATCGCGGCGATCGGCGCGACCGTGCGCATCCTCGTGGCCGAGCAGGGTTTCGGCGCGAGCGGCATGTTCACTGCGCTCGGCTATGGCAACGAGCAGCTGACTGGCTATTTCTGGGTGCTCACCGGCGCGACGGTCGCGGGCATGGTGCTGTCGGTGATCCGGCTCGACCCCAAGGACCTGACCCGTCCGGTGCTGTTTGCCGTGCTGGTCATCGGCGTCGCCGGCTTTGCCGATACCCGCACCGGCGTCATGAGCCGCCCGCAGGACCTTTACCTGTCGCAAGCGGCGATCGCCTTTGCGGCCGTGTTCGCCATGGGCCCGGTGCTCATGGAGGGGATGCTGCGCGCGCTGGCGGCGGGGCAGAACTATATCATCAGCTTCATCGCCATCTTCTCGCTGTCGCAATCGGTCGGCGGCCTAGCGGGGATCGCGCTGCTGTCGGCCTTTCACACGGTCCGGTTGAAGACGCATCTGATCGATGCCGGCACGACGCTGGCGATGAGCAACGCCCAGCTTTCGCAGGCCTTCTCGAACGCGGCACAGCGCACCGCTCCGCTGCAGCAGGATCCGGCGCTGGTGCAGCAGGCGACCTCGGCCAGCATCTCGGCGCAGATCGGGCGCGAGGCCGCGGTCCTCGCCTTCAACGACGTCTTCTTCCTCATCGGCACGCTCGCGGCGATCACCTTCGTCGCGCTGTTCGTGCCTTGGGTGATCAACAAGATTCGCGGGCGCAATCCGCTCGCCAAGGAACTCGCCTTTATCGAGGCCATGCGCGCAAGGAACGAGCCATGACATCCACCAACCCGCAAGCCGCCACCACCGAAGCATCGGGCAGCACCGCCGAGCCTGCGGCGCCCGAAAAGGGCTGGTCGCCGCAACTGTCGCGCCAGCGCGTGCTGGTCGCCGGCGTGCTGATCGTGATCGGCGTGCTCGTCGCGCTGTTTGCCTGGGGACTGCCGCCCTTTGCCGGAGGCGACCAGACCACCAACAACGCCTATGTGCGCGGGCGCACGACCATCGTCAGCCCGCAGGTCGCAGGCTATCTGGTCGAGGTCCGCGTCGCCGATTTCCAGAAGGTGGAACAGGGCCAGCTGCTTGCGCGCATCGATGCAACGCCCTTCCGCGAAAAGGTGCAGCAGGGCGCGGCCAACATAGCGGCGCAAAAGGCCAATCTCGCCAATAGCGAGCAGAGCCTGCGCTCGGCCCAGGCCCAGCTGCAGCTTCAGGACGCCGCCGTGGCGAGCGCGCAGGCCGGCTATCAGAAGGCGCAGGCCGACATGAACCGCATCAACGAGCTGGTCGACGAGGGCTCGGTCTCGCTGCGCGAGCGCGACCAGGCACTGGCGGCGCTTCGCCAGTCGCAGGCCGGCGTGCGCCAGGCCCAGGCGCAGCGCGCGATCGCGGCGGAAAACGTCCGCTCGGTCCGCGTGGGGCGCGGCGCGCTCGAGGCGCAGGTGCAGGGCGCCGAAGCCTCGCGCGATCTGGCCGCGTTCGAGCTGTCGCGCACCGAAATCCGCGCACCGCGGTCGGGTCGGCTGAGCGAGATCACCGCGCGCGAAGGCCAGCTGGTCAGTGCGGGCACGCAGCTGATGTACATCGTCCCCGACGAACTGTGGGTCGTCGCCAACTTCAAGGAGGCGCAGACCGAGGCCATGGCGGTCGGCCAGCGCGCGACGCTCGAGGTCGATGCGCTGGGCGGGGCAAAGCTTACCGGTCGGGTCCAGAGCATCGCGCCCGCCGCCAGCAGCGAGTTCAGCATCGTCAAGCCCGACACCGGCGCAGGCAATTTCGTCAAGGTACCGCAGCGCATTGCGGTGCGCATCGTGCTCGACCCCGGCCAGAAGCTCGCCCGAAGGCTCGGTCCCGGCATGTCCGTGGTCGCCACCGTGCACACCGGGGAGTGAGGCCGATGCGCAGCCCTCTCATCGCCGTGCTTACTGGTGCGCTGCTGCTCTCCGCCTGCGCCCCAGCGCTGCAGGACGCGCCGCAGGGTGCATCGGTCGCCGCGCCGGTCGCGTGGCGCACCGATCTTGGCATGACCGCTCCGGTCGAGGCGCAATGGTGGCAGGCCTTTGGCGATCCGCAGCTGTCCGCGCTGGTCGAGAAGGCCCGCGCCAACAATCCCGATGTCCAGATCGCCGCAGCGCGGGTGGAGGAGGCGCGTGCTACCGAGCGCGGCTCGCGCGGGCTGCTGCTCCCCTCGCTGGGCCTGAGCGTCGATGGCGCTGCGCGGCGCGAAGTCTCGCCCTTCGGGCAGGGATTGAACTCGCTCGCGGCGCAACCGGCGTTCCGGGCGAGCTACGAGCTCGACCTGTTCGGCAAGAATGCGGCAAGGGTCGATGCGGCGAGCGCCAATGTCGCAGCAAGCGAGGCCAGCGAGGAAGCGGCGCGGCTTTCGGTCACTGCTGCCACGGCGACAGGCTATATCACGCTGCTTGCACTCGATGCGCGCCTGGTGGTGCTCGACGAGACGGTGGCAGCGCGGCAGCAGGCGCTCAAGTTCGCACGCGACCGCGCCGAGGTCGGCTATACCTCGCAGCTCGAACTGCGCCAGGCCGAGGCTGAATATCAGGCTGCGGTCCAGCTGGTGCCGCAGCTCAAGGCGCAGATCGCGCGGCAAGAAAATGCGCTGGCGGTGCTGACGGGCGAGCTTCCGGGGGCGATCGTGCGCGGCGGGACGCTCGATGCCCTGCGCCAGCCGGCCGCGCCCGCGACCCTGCCGTCCGAGCTTCTTCGCCGCCGCCCCGATATTGCGGCCGCCGAATATCGCATTGCCGCAGCGGACGCGCAGATGCGGGCCGCGCGTGCGCAGTTCATGCCCTCGATCAATCTGGGTGCGAGCGCAGGCCTCGCGATCTCGGACCTGCTCGCCGACCCGATCAGCCTGTGGTCGCTCGGCGGCAGCATTCTTGCGCCGATCTTCCAGGGTGGCCGGCTGACCGCGCAGCTCGACGGCGCGGCCGCGCAGCGCGATCAGGCCGCCTGGGCTTATCGCTCGGCGGCGCTCAACGCGTTTCGCGAGGTCGAGGACCGGATGGCGGTGCTCGCCAATCTGACCGAACAGGAAACGTCCCTGCGCGCCCAACGGGTCGCCGTGGCTGATGCGCTGCGCCACGCGTCCAACCGATACCGGGCCGGCTATACCGCCTATATCGAGCAGGTGGACGCGCAGCGCGCGCTGCTGGGAGTCGATCTCTCGCTGATCCAGACCAGGGCCGACGAATTGACGACACTGGTCGGCCTGTATCAGGCAGTAGGGGGTGCACCGGGCTGACCATCCCGTATCCATCTTCCCTTGTCCCAGAGCTTGAAGCCGATGACAGGAGCATGGGCATGGCGTAGGGCAGGGGCGAGCCTCTTGCGAGGGCAAGGGCGATCGATCAACGCTGGACGTCAGACAGCGACAATTGGGATGGAGCAGAACGATGCACGCACGCCAGGCGATAATCCGGTCCAATGGTGGCCCCGAGGTGATCGAGTGGCAGACGGTCGAGCTTTCCGCTCCAGGACCCGGCGAGGTGACGCTGCGCCAGACCGCGGTCGGGCTCAACTACATCGATACCTATCACCGGCGCGGGATCTACCCCGTCGATCTGCCCGGCGGCCTGGGCCTTGAAGCCTCAGGCATCGTCGAGGCGGTCGGCGAGGGGGTCGAGGGACTGAGCGTCGGCGATCGCGTGGCGACCTTCGGCCCCGCGCGCGGCGCCTATGCCGATATCCGCAACCTTCCCGCCGCCAGCCTGTTCAGATTGCCCGAGGATATTTCGGACGATGTCGCCGCCGCCGCGCTGCTCAAGGGGTGCACCACCGAATTCCTGGTCGAACGTTGCGCACGGGTCGAGCCGGGTCAGGCGGTGCTGGTCCATGCCGCAGCGGGCGGGGTCGGGCTGCTGCTGGTGCAGTGGCTCAAGGCTGTCGGCGCGACCGTCATCGGCACCGTCAGCAGCGAGGAAAAGGCCGCGCTCGCGCGCGGGGCGGGCGCCGACCATATCGTCATCTATACCCGCGAGGATACGGCGCGCCGCGTGCGCGAGCTCACTGGCGGCGCGGGCGTGCGCGTGGTCTTTGACGGGGTGGGGCTCGATACCTGGGAAGCCTCGCTGGACAGCACGGGACGGCGCGGACTGATCGTGTCCTATGGCAATGCGAGCGCGCCGGTGACCGGCGTCAATCTCGGTATCCTCGCGAGCAAGGGATCGCTCTATAGCACCCGGCCGACGCTGTTCGATTATTATGCCGATCCGGCCGAGCGCGAGGCGGGTGCGGCGCGGCTGTGGCAGATGATCCGTGCGGGCAAGGTCAAGGTGACCATCGGCCAGACCTATCCGCTCGACCAAGCCGAGCAGGCGCATCGCGACCTGGAAAGCCGCGCCACCACGGGCTCGACGCTGCTGCTCCCGTAAATTGCCAGTCTTGTGCCGTCAGATCGGCGGCTGCCAAACCGGCCGGCTCAATCCACCGGCGGGACGCCTTCGGGATACCAGGACACCTCGACGCGCAGACCATCAGGATCGGGCATGAACAGCGCGACGATGCCGTCGCCGAACCGCTGCAACCGCGCCTCGTGGCCCAGATTGGTCATGTGCGCGGCGAGGGCCTCGACGAAACCGGGATCGGGCGCGGTGAAGCCCAGATGGTTGAGCCCCGCTCCGTAGCGTTCATAGGGGCGCGTTTCGGCCTTGGCGGTGCGGAACTGCAGGTACAAGCCATTGGCATTGTGCCAGATGTCAGGCTTGGCGCGCTCGAAACCGAGCCAGGGCAGCAGCGCGCCATACCAGGCCGCGCTTGCTTCGGCATCGCGGCTCAAGATGGTGAGGTGATCGAGCGGCAGCGGGGACATCACATCATGCGTCCTTCGCGGGTAACCAGAGCGGGCCGACCAGGATCAGCAGTACGGCCACGTTGAAAAGCGCGTTGATCGGCTGACCCGAGGCAATCGAGCCTGTGCTGTCGAGTAGGAACCAGCCGAGCAGTCCCGCCAGCACCGCTTGGCGGACCGGCTCCGGAGCGTGCCGGTGGACGCGCGTGGCGAGGAACCAGATCATCACGCCCCAGCCGAGGAGAAATCCGCCGGTCAGTGCGGAGAGAAAGCGCGTGGTCGGCGCGGCAAAATCCTGCGCGCCGTCGATTGGCCAGGCCAGAATGTCGAGCGACCAGCGCGCAGGGGCGGCGAGACCTTCGATCGTACCGGTGGCAAAGATCGGGCCGAAGATTGCGACGGAAATGGCGGTGAATTTCAACCAGCGGCGGTGCTGGGCCTCGGTCATGGAGTCGTTCTCTCGAAAGGCGGGTAGGATGTCCGTAATGGATGCTACACGCAATTCGCCGCAGCAGAAAGGGCAGTTACAGCGATGCTTCAAGTCAGCAGAATGTCGCTCAGCGCCTGTTCGACAGCGTCGGCTTCGGCTTCGCCGCCGGTCATGTCGAAAATCGCGATCCCATCGATCAGGGCGAGCAGGAATGCGGCGCGCTGGCGTCTGGCCGGTCCCGGCGGACCTTCCAGCCTGGCTTCGATCCAGGCCATCAGCTGGTGCAGGATCGCCGTGGCGATGGCGGGGAATGGCTGCTCCTGCCGTGCTGCTGCCGCTACCATGTCCAGCCACAATCGCATGGTGGGGCGCATGGCGGGCGTGCGCACCAGCGCGCTTGCCTGTTGCAGCAGAGTCTGCGGCGGGAGCCGGTCGGGCGGCAGCGCCAGGTCGAGCGCGCTCGAAAACTGCTCGGCGACTCGCCCAAGCACCAGGGTCATGATTTCTGCCTTGTCGGCAAAATAATAGAGTAGCATCCGGTCGCTTGTGCCGCACGCCGCCGCCAGCTGCCTGAGGCTGGTTTGCGCCAGACCGGCTGTCAGCAGATGATCCGCCAGCATCTGGATCACTTTCTCGCGTTGGTCCTGACGATTGGCCATGGCGATCCTTGTAATAACTGCTACAATCCCGTAAATTTAGGGGGTCGCGGTTGATGACGTGCCGCTGACTATCGTGACGATTTGGGGGGCGATATGCAAATGCGCCGTGCTGCCGAAGACATGATCGGTGCTTTCCGGCCCAGGGCTATCAGCCTCTCGCTGCCAGAGTCACTTTGAACATGCGGGCGTCAGGCACGACCAATGGCATCGCCTGGATTGCTGCGGGGCGCATGCAAGCCGAAACGCCCAGCCTGTTGTTCATCCACGGGGCGGGCGGCAACAGCGCAGGCTGGTGGCAGCAGTTCGATCATTTTGCGCCGCACCGGCATGTGGTTGCGATCGATCTGCCGGGCTTCGGCCGATCCGATCCGCCATCGCCTCACAGCGATCCGGTCGAGGCGATGGTACAGGGCGCCGCCGGTGTGTGCGAAGCGCTCGGGCTGATGCGCATCGATCTGGTGTGCCAGTCGCTCGGCGGCTGGGCGGGCCTCCGCCTGGCGCTGTCGCGGCCCGATCTGGTGAACGCGCTGGTCCTGTGCTGCACTTTGGCGGGGATTGCCCATCCGCCCGGGCTTGCGGCCTTTCGCGAGGCGACCGCGCGGATGGACGAGCGGGGCCCGGCAGCGCTGGGTTTGCAGCCGCAGTTCGAAACCGACGAACCGGCCAAGGCCTTGCTCTATCGTCATATCGCGGCGGCCAATGCGCCGCTGGATCCGGCCTGGGGGCAGCGCCTGTTCGCGCCCGAGGTGCTGATCGCGCCTGGCCAGCTTGCTGAACTCGCTGTGCCGGTAACGCTGATCATGGGTGCCTGCGATCCGATCTGGCCACCCGACAGCCTCACCGGCATGCTGGCAGCGGCGGAGGCGCGTGAAGTTGTCCTGCCCGGAGCGGGCCATTCGCCCTATTTCGAGCAGCCGGGTGCGTTCAATGCCGTGCTGGCGGACGCGCTGAGCGCTGCGTCATGAAAGGCGGAACCTGCCTGGTCGAGGACGGGCTAGGATATTCCTCAGCCCGCAGGCTAGGCTGGAGAATCGGGGGCAAGCAAGGGGTCCGCTGCAAAGGCGCGGCTCAGGAAATCGATCAGGCTGCGCGTCCGCGCCGGGACATAGCGGCCCGGCGGCAGCACGATATGGATCGGCATGCGCACCGGTTCATGCTCGACCAGGATATGTTCGAGCTGGCCTGCCGCAATCGCATCCTCGAACAGCCAGCGCGCATTCACCGCGACACCCAGTCCGGCGACAGCGGCAGCGCGCACGAGATGCGGGCTGTCGGCGCGAAAGCTGCCATGGATCTCGACCGACGATCCATCCTCGAAGGCCCAGCGCGATCCGGTGCCCAGCAGCGAATAGACGATGCACTGGTGCTGCGCAAGATCGGCCGGGGCTTGCGGGCGGCCAGCCCGCGCGAGATAGCCGGGCGCGGCGACCGCGATGCGCCGCGCCACGCCAATCCGACGGGCGATGAGACGGCTATCGGCGAGCTGGCCGACGCGCACCGCCAGGTCGAGATTGTCCGCAACCAGATTGAGCGCATGGTCCGAGGCGGTGAAATCGATCTCGATCCTGGGATTTTCCGCCATGAACCGCGTCAGCATCGCGATCAGGCGGCTCTCGGCCAGCGTCAGCGGTGCGGTCACGCGGACGATGCCCTCCGCTTCGCCCTCGAGCCCGACCGATGCTTCGGCCGCTTCGATCGTATCGAGCGCGCTCATCGCCTTTTCGTAGAAGCGCGCGCCATCGGTGGTCAGCGTCAGCGATCGCGTGGTCCGGTTGAACAGCCGTGTCTTCAGATGCGCCTCAAGCGCGGCGACGTGTTTCGACAGGGTCGACTGGCTGCTGCCGATCCGCGCCGCAGCGGCGGAAAAGCTGCCCGCATCGGTCACGGCGGCAAAGCTTTTCATCCAGATTGCGATATCGGCCATCGGGTCTCGCCAAGCGGAAAGCGCAGGTAAGGGCTTGGAGGCAGATTAATTCGATTGCGGACTAAATGATAGTCAGATCGTCACAATTGACGCCTGTTTATCGTTAGATCACTGTGCCACTTGCTGCGAAAGTCAGGGGTTGTCCGGCGGAAAACGGTGATTTTCTGGCTGTACCGCCCGGAGCGCCTTTGATGGAAATGCATCAGGTCCGATATTTTCTGGCGGCGGCGCGGACGCTCAATTTCACGCGCGCGGCGGAGGAGTGCAATGTCACTCAGCCTTCGCTCACGCGTGCCATCCAGAAGCTGGAAGAGGAATTCGGCGGGCAGCTTTTCCGGCGCGAACGGTCGCTGACGCATCTGACCGAACTGGGGCGGCAGATGGTGCCGCATCTGCAGCGCACCTATGACGCGGCGCAGGCGGCCAAGCTGCTCGCGCGGGGCATCGGCAGGCAGGTACATGCCCCGGTGACGCTCGGGGTGTCCGGGGCGGTTTCCGAACAGCTCGGCATGGCGCTGGCGCAGGTGATGGAGGGGCTGCCCGGCTTTCAGCTGTCGCTGCTCAAGGCGGACGCCGCCAGCCTGTTGCAGAGCCTGTTGAAGGGCGAGGTCGATGCTGCTGTGCTGCCCGAGCCCGGCGATCCGCCCGAGCGGCTGGACACCATCGTGCTGTCGCGCCAGGAACTGATAGCGGTTGCCCCGATCGATTGCCGGGTGGCGCAGCAGCCCTCCGTCGATCTGCCCGAACTGGCGCGGCTCGCCTGGATCGACGGCGACGCGCATGTCGCGGCAGAATTCACCGCCTTGTGCGCGGAGGCCGGGTTGCGTCCGGAATTCCGGCATAGCGCCAATCTCGAGGGCGATGTTGTCGATCTGGTCGCCAACGGGCTGGGCTGCGCCTGGGTGCCGGCAGGCCTGGCCTTGCCCGATCGGGTCAGGCCGGTCGCCGTCCAGGGCATTACCATCGCGCGCACCACGGTTTTCGCGACCGTATCGGGCCGCAAGCGATCGGTGGCGACCGATGCGCTGGTGCGGGCGATCCGCGCCCGGGCCTGGGGCTGAGCGCGCTTACCCGCCCGACCGGCTCAAGGCCTCGACGACCGCAATCACGGCATTGGGGTCGGCGCGCCGGCGGAAATCGGGATCGATATTGGCGAAGCGAACGATGCCGCTGCGATCGATGACATAGGTCGCGGTGATCGGCAGCAGCTGGCCGGAATTACCATAGATCGCGCCGAGATCGAGCCCGGCATCGGCATAGCGCCGGTTCAGATCCGCGCCGATCGGAAAGGCCAGCCCCAGCAACAGGGCAAGGCCGTGATCGACATCGCACAGCATCGTTGCCCCGGGCGCGATCTCCCGCCGGAAATCCTCTGCCCGGCCGCCGGTCTCGGCGCTGATAGCGACGAACCTGCCGCCTGCTGCTTCCAGCCGGGGCATCGCATCGTGCCAGATGCTGAGTTCTCGGGCACAGAACGGACACCATCGTCCGCGCAAAAAGCTCAGCACCACGGGCCCCCGATCAAGCAACTGGGGCAGCGTGACATGATGTCCGTGCGAATCGGGCAGGGCGAAATCGGGGAAGCGATCGCCAATCCGCGGGGCCCGCGAACCGGCGCCCGACTGGCACAGCCGCGCGACAAGATCATTGGTCGGCTGTTCCCATGGGTCATGCGCGGCAGGGCAGGGATCGCGGTCGGGCTGAGGAGTGAGGGTCATCCGCAGGATCATGCACCCTGCCGCCGCGTTTGCAAATGGTGGCAGCGTGCATGGGTTTCATGCCCTGCGGTCATGGCGGGCAGGCGCATCACGCCAGCGCGACGAGCACCGCCTCGGAAATCCAGCGTTGCAGCATCGCACCTGCCTGTGCCGCTGCCGCTTCGCTCCCTGCGGAGCTCTTGGCGAGCATGGCACAGATCGCGCCGAAGCTCTCGCCCCGCATGGCCAATGCGAGCGCATCGAGCTCGACAAATTCGATCGTCTGGAAGCGCGGCATCAGGCCCTGCCGCCAGACGGTCAGCACCGCTTCGCTCGGCAGCCGATCGGCCGGTGGCGGGTCGGCCTCGCCATCTTCGAGCGCCTGCCAGATCAGCGCGACATTGGTGATGATCGGGCGGCTCGCCAGCGTCGGGTTGATCACCAGCCGCGCGCGGTCCCAGTCGACCTCGGCCAGCCCGGCAAGGTCCAGCTCCGGGCTGTCGGGGCCGTTGAACGCCGCGCGCAACGTCCAGTCGAGCCAGGCGAGCTCGGCGACTTCGGGATGGCCGGGATAAAGCGCGGACAGCGTCTCGTCGAAGCCCTCGCCATAATCGGCCAGCGTCCAGCTCGAGGGCGGATGAAGCGCGATATGGCGGTCGGCCGCCTGTTCGAAGCGCGCATCGCCGAGCCATGCGTGCGTGCGCTCGAAAACGTCGCGCAGCGCCGCGCCCAGTGTTGCGCGATGTGCGAAATGATAGACGCCGAGACCCCGTTGGGCGGCCGGAGCGACGCTTGCGAGCGGGACCGCCCTGTCGCTGCGCAGGAAGGCACAGAACTCGCTCTGAAGATCGTGCAGGGTCATGCCGCCAGGCTTTCGCCGGGTTTCGCCAGCCGCCGCGCCAGGGCCAGTTCGCCCATCAGCGTTTCCAGCGGCGGAATATCGTCGTCGCGCTCGATCATCACGGCCACATCGCCAAGCCTGGGCATAGCCTCAGCGTAAAGCGCCCAGACCGGATCGGGAACGGGATGGTCATGCGTGTCGATCAGCAGGCCGTCCTGCCCGGCGCTGTGCCCGGCGAGATGGATCTGGCGCACGCGATCAAGCGGGATGCCGGCCAGATAGGCGAGCGGATCAAAGCCGTGATTGGTGGCGCTGACGTAGATGTTGTTGATGTCGAGCAGCAGATAGCAGCCGGTTCGGCGTGTGAGCTCGGCTAGGAACTCCCATTCTGCCATCATGTCAGCGGCAAAATGGATATAGCTCGACGGGTTCTCGATCAGCAGCGGGCGATCAAGCAGGTCCTGTGCCAGCGCGATATTGCGGGCGGCGATGTCGAGCGCCTCGCGGGTATAGGGCAGGGGCAGCAGGTCGTGCGAATTGAAGCCATCGACGCCGGTCCAGCACAGGTGATCCGACACCCAGAGCGGCTCTATGCGGTCGGCCAATCGCTTCAGCCGAACGAGATAATCGGCCCTCAGGCCGTCGGCAGACCCGATCGACATCGAGACGCCATGCATCGCGACGGGATAGTTCTGGCGCGCCCGTTCGAGCAGGTGCAGCGGGCGGCCGCCTTCGCCCATGAAATTTTCCGAGATGATCTCGACGAAATCGACCGGCGCGGTGCCGCTCAGATAGGCGTCGTAATGCTCGGTGCGCATGCCCAGGCCATAGCCTGCAAATCGGGGAAGCGAGGGCTGGGGCATGAATGGGGCTTTCCGTCGGGGGGCCTGGCTTGCCGCGCACGCCTGAGCAGACAATGCCCGGCCTCGCCTTTGCGGAGCCGGGCCTGCCTCAGTCGAGCGGGGCGATCACTTGGGTTCGGTCAGGCTGCCACCCTTGGCGGCGCATTCCTTGGCCGTGGTCGAGATGAAGCCGCTGCCCTTGCACGAGTTCTGGCCCTTGCAAGAGGTCTTGGCGGTGGCGCAGTCCGATGTGCCCTTGCAGGTGTTGATGCCATAGCAGTGCACCAGATCCTTGGGCTTGGCCTTTTCGGCGGCATGGGCGCTGATGCTGAGGCCGGTCACGGCCAGCATCGCGGCGGTGGCGGCAAGGCTGATGGTCTTTTGAGCGCTATTCATGACGGTATCTCCGGGAATGGGTCGGTTGCGGTGCCTGTCTGGCACTGATCCGTTCGCAGGGGCGCCCTGATCGGTTACAGTCCAAACCCGGTCACCATCGCAAAAGTCGCGGAGCGCTGACCGCGCCGAGCAACGTCGCCAGAGCGATGCCGAGGCCATACCAGCACAGCACGAATGCGGCCGACTGCTCGGTGCAGGCCAGCGCATAGAGCGTGGCGGCGATCGACCCCGAAAGCAGCCCGGCGATCGCGCCCGTCCGTCGCAGATGCACCGGTGCCTGCTGGCGCAGCGACCGGAATATGCCGGCGAGCAGCGGCAGCGAGAGGGCGGCTATCCGCCACGGGCAGGCTTGCCAGCTCTCGCCGAACATCAGTTGTTCTGCGCCCGATTCATGCGCGACGAGCATCTGGCCCAGCGCGACGAACCCCAGCGCGGCGGTGATGACCGCCAGTCCGGGCCACAATGCGACGGGCATGGCAGCCGGTCGCGCGAGTGCCGCCAGGCTGCGCAATGCGATGGCCGCGAGCGCCATCATCGCGCCAGCCTTCAGCAGGAATGCGCAGAGCGTCCAGCCATGATCGATGCCGGGCTGCACGCCCCAGATCGCGAGCACGGCAAGCAGCGCCGCGCTGCCGCCGATCAGCGCGCCCCTGGCGATTGTCTCGCTCGGGCTTGCGGGGGTCACCGGAGTCAGGTCGTCGCAAAGCGCCTGGATGAGTGCGGCCTGGTTCATGAGATAATGCTGGGTCCAAAAGGCATCGCTGAAATGCGGATGCGCGCCACGGCAGTTGCCATGCGGCCTGTTTCGCAATTGGGGCCGAAGCGGTTACAATTTTGATGATCCGATTTGCTGTACCGGTCGGCTATTCGCGTAACCTTGTTCGCGACATCAACGAAAACAGCGGCATGGCCCGTTGGCAAGTTACGGACCATCATGCGGCAGCTTCGGCCACACCGTTCCCCCCGAAACCCCGGTGGCCAGGCTGCCGCATGCGTGTTCTTGCCCAAGGGATGTTCGGATGAAGCGATCTGGTTACTGGAAATCCGCGCTCCTGGGCGCAGCCTGTCTGCTGGCCGTGCCGCAAGCAGACGCTGCGTGCAACAGCACGGTCGCCATGCAGATCCTCGGGTCTGGCGGCCCGATTGCCGAAGGCTCGCGCGCCGGATCGTCCGCGCTGCTCTGGCTCGATGGCAAGGCAGTGCTGCTGATCGATGCCGGCAGCGGCGCCTTCGTGCGCTATGGCGAGGCAGGGGCGCGCTTCGAGGACCATCTTGCCATCGCGATCACGCATTTCCATGCCGATCATGCCGCCGATCTCGACGCGATCCTCAATAGCGGCGGCTTTTCCGACCGGACGGCCGATCTGCCGGTCATCGGTCCGATAGGCAGCGACTATTTTCCGGGCATGCGCGATCACTTGCGCGCGCTGTTCGATCCGCAGGCGGGGGCCTTTCGCTACCTGTCGGGCTATCTCGACGGGAGCGAGGGCAAGGCGAGACTGCTGCCCGTCGAGGCGTCACCCGATGGCGCGACGCTTGTGTTCGAGGATGCCGCGCGGCAGGTGAAGGTCACCGCCATTCCGGTCGAGCACGGCGTGGTCCCGGCGCTCGCCTATCTGGTCGAGATACGCGGGCGGACCATCGTCTTTGCAGGCGACCAGAATGCGATGAGCCAGAGTTTTGTCGACGCGCTCGCGGGGCGCAGACCCGACATTCTCGTCGCGCACAATGTTATCCCCGAAGGCGAGGGGCAGCCGCGCGGGCTGCACCGTCCGCCTGCATCAATTGGCGAGATGGCGGCGGCGATCGATCCGAAGCTGCTGGTCCTGTCGCACAACATGCAGCGCGCGCTGGTGCGCCAGCAGGAGGGCGAGGCGGCGATTCGTCAGCATTATGAGGGACCGATGGTGGTCGCGGACGATCTCGCCTGCTTCGCGCTGTGAGCGGATGATCGTCACGACCCTTCACTCTGCCGGCGCGGCGGCATAACCCGCAAGCTTCGCAAGACCGCGATGGATGTTGACCTTGACCAGCGATTCCGACTGGCCGGTCATCGCGGCGGCTTCCTCGATGCTGTAGCCCTTGAGCTTGACAAGGCGGATGACCGCGGTCTGGGCCGGACGCAGGCGGGAGAGCAGTTCCTCCAGCACGATCGCGCTGGTGACGCTGAACTCGTGATCGTCGACCTGCGGCTCGACCAGCTCCTCCTCGATCGATATGGTCGGCCTGCGTCCCATGGCGCGCAGCCGGTCGATCCACTTGTAGCGCGCGATCGTCGCCAGCCAGGGGCGGAACGGGCGACCGGGCTCGTAGGTGTGGCGCTTCTGGTGCACCGCGATGAGGCATTCCTGGGCCAGATCCTCGGCGATGCTCATCGGCAGGCGCCGCATGAAATAGCGCTCGAGCCAGGGTTGGATCTCGCCGAGCAGCCGGTTGTACGCGCCCCTGTGCCCCGCCAGCGCCGCCGCCATCAATCGACCCCATTCGTCCGGAGCGCAAGCGAGCGAGCGTTCGGCAACGGTGAGGCTTTCAGGGGCCATGATCGGTCTCCGGCCCGACGCGGAGGATGCCGCGTTCGGATGACCGTTTATCGCCGGAGGCCTTGTCGCCGTGAACGTATCAGGCGGGTATGGATTCGATACGCGTTGTGCATGAAGCGGCGGAATCCCGCCACAAACGGGGCTTCAGAGCTGCGTCAGCGCGGCCACCATCGCAGCGGGGTCGGCGCGGACGCGGAAGTCTGGATCGACGCATGCCTCTCGCACCAGACCGCGGGAATCGATCAGGAAGGTCGCGGGTATGGGGAGAATGCCGCTGGCCGTGCCATAAACATCGGTAAGGTCGAGCCCGGCGTCGTGGTAGCGCTGCAGCAGATCGGCCCCGGCATGATATGCCAGGCCTAGGTCGAGCGCCGCGCCATGGTCGATATCGCACAGCACGACCGCTTCGCCGCCGAGCATCGCATGGATGCGGTCTGCGCCACCTGCGATTTCACCGACCACGACGACCAGCCTGCCGCCCGCCGCCGCCAGTGCCGGCATCTGCTCGCGCCATTGTTCCAGCTCGCCCCGGCAATAGGGGCACCAGCCGCCGCGCACGAAGCTGACGATCATCGGGCGATTACCCTGCAGGGCCTGCAGGCTTTGATACTGCCCGTGATGGTCGGGAAGCTGCAGATCGGGAAAGGGTGCGCCTGCGCTCGGCGCGGAGCGGCCTGCCTCGAGTGCAGTCAGCCGGGCGACGAACCGGTCGTAGATTTCGCTCCAGCCGCTATCGCCGTTGGGGCGGCGCTGCAGGTCAGCATAAAGTCGGGTGGTCTGTTCCATCGCCAGCCTATGGACCCTGATCGTGCGCAAGAGAAGAGAGAGGGGTGTATCAAGTCGATACGCGCTGCGCATGGCGAAGGATGCGCATATGCTGTCCAACCGACTGCCTGCTTGACGCGGCGCGTGCACATGGCAAGCTGCCCGCTCCCTTGGGGTGCAGGCGATGATCGCATATTTCGAACGGCCGCCGGATCGGGCGCTCAGCTGGGCGGTCAAGGCGTTCTGGCATCTGGAGGGGCATTTGCTGGGCGAGGCCGCCGCCATTCCCAAGCCTTATGTCGAACTGGTGATCAGCCTGGGCGACGGCCATGAATGGAGCGCCGGCGAGCGCGCGACGGGCTTTGCGGGCGGATGGATCACGCCGATCCAGACCGGCCCACGCTTTTCTCGCTCGCTGGGGGTGACGCGGTTTGTTGCCGCGCGCCTGCACCCAGATGCCGCCATCCTGCTCTTCGGGCCGCTGCCGCTGGGCGATGGCGCGCCGCCGGTTCTGGCCGAGGACGTGATCGGTCGGGACTTCCGGGACCTGCGCGACCGGCTTGGCGAGCAGAGCCACCCTGCTGCGCGGATCGATCTGTTGCAAGCCTGGGTGGCCCGTCGCTTGCCGCCGCCGCCTGCCGGGCTGCGCGTCGCGCCTGCCGAACCCTGGCGCGCCGAGCAGCTCTGCCAGCTGCTCGGCTGGACCGACCGCGACCTGCGCCGCCGATTTGCCCGGACGATCGGCTGCTCGCAGGCATGCCGCCCTCGGCCTATCAGAAGCGGCGCGAGGCCGAAGGGCTCAACACCGCGCCGACCATGGCGCCGCGCGCGCCGGTTTTTCCAAGCCAGGCCGGGCGGGGCGTGGCAGACTCGGGGCTTGAGGAGGTGATGGCATGATCGTTTCGCGTTTTCCGTTCCGCTTCGTACTTGCGAGCGCGCTCGCCGCTGCCACGCTCCCATTCCATGCCACAGCACAGGAGGCACCGAAGCGCATGCCCGCCCCTATCGTCTATTTCGATATCGCAGGCCCTGCTGATGCCGGGCAGACCGCGTTCTATGAGAAGGTCTTCGGCTGGACCGCAGGGCCCGGGGGTGTCGTCGCGGTGCCGGTGAGCGGCCCGGTGCTGCCCGGAACGCTCCGCACCGATCCCATGCAGAAGGTGATCTATATCGGCGTGCCCGATGTCGCTGCCACCTTGACCGAAATCGAAGCGAATGGCGGCAAGACCGTCGCGCCGCGTTTCGAGGTGCCCGGCGTGGTGGTGCTCGGCCTGTTCACCGACCCTGCGGGCAATGCCATGGGTCTGGTCGAGCTGACCGCCGACGGACAGACGAAAATCCCCTGAATTTTTCGCGATCGGGCCGCGGATACCCGCGCGTTTCGTTTGCCGTTCTCCGGGCTTTGCTGCTATGCAACATCGCAGCAATAATCGGGGGAGCACGCGCGTGGCGATCGACTTCAAGGTGAATGGCAAACCGGTCAGCGTCGAGGCGGAGGCCGATACGCCTCTGCTCTGGGTGCTGCGCGAAGAGCTCGAGCTCACTGGCACCAAATTCGGCTGCGGCATCGCCGCCTGCGGCGCGTGCTCGGTGCATGTCGATGGAGAGCTGACCCGCTCGTGCAGCGTCCCGCTTGCCGATATGGCGGGCAAGTCGGTCACCACGATCGAGGGGCTGAAAGGGGCCGACGGCACGCTGCATGCGGTGCAGCAGGCCTGGATCGAGGCGCAGGTGCCGCAATGCGGATACTGCCAGTCGGGCCAGATCATGGCGGCGGTGGCGCTGATCGAGCGTACCGGCAGCCCCAGCGACGAACAGATCGACGAGGCGATGACCAATATCTGCCGTTGCGGCACCTATCCGCGCATCCGCAAGGCGATCCTCGCCGCGACCGGCAAGGCGGCAGCCGCGAGTGCGCCTGCGACTGCACCGGCGATGGGAGAGGCATGATGGCGGACAATCCCAATCCCGACATGGATGTGATGGAGCCTGCGACCCCGGTGAAGAAGAAGCGCGGCATCGTGCGCCGCGCGTTCCTGGTCGGCGGCGCGCTGCTCGTCGGCGGCGGCGTGTTCGGCGTCTACTGGTCCGACCGTTCGGCCAATGCGCGCGCCAAGGCGCTGACCGAGACGGGCAACGACCATAATTTCCTCAGCTGGATGAAGATCGCCGAGGACGACACAGTCACCGTCTATTCGCCCCATATCGATTTCGGCCAGGGCACGCACACGGCGATGGGGCAGATGCTCGCCGACGAGCTCGATGCCGACTGGTCGAAAGTGAAGGTCGAGCAGGCCCCGGCAGACCTGTCCTTTGCCAATGCCGCGCTGGGCCGCGGTTTCCTGCTCAGCGACTCCTCGATGCCGGGCGTGATCAACGCGCTGCCCAATGCAGTCATGGCAATGCTCGCGCGATCGATGCCGTTGCAGATCACCGGCGGCTCGTCGGCGGTGCGCTTTACCGGCCAGGTCGGCATGCGCGTGGTCGGGGCCTCGGTGCGCCTTGCGCTGATCGAGGAAGCCGCCGACCGGCTCGACGTTCCGGCGAGCGAGCTGACCACGGCGGACAGCAAGGTGATCCATGCCAAATCGGGCAAGTCGCTGCGCTATGGCGAACTCGCCGCCGGTGCGGCGGAGCGCTCGCTGACCGGATCGCCCGAGCTCAAGTCGGCCAAGGACTACAAGCTGATCGGCAAGCCGGTCCCGCGCATCGACATCCCCGCCAAGGTGGATGGCAGCGCCAAATACGGCATCGATCTGGTGCTGCCCGATATGCGCGTGGCGACGATTGCGGCTGCGCCCGTGCGCGGTGGCAAGCTGGTTTCGGTCGATGAAAAGCCCGCGCTGGCCGTGGCCGGCGTCGAGAAGGTGATCAAGCTCGATGACGCCGTGGTGGTCGTCGCCAAGCGCTACTGGCAGGCGCTCAAGGGCCTGCAGGCGCTGACCCCCAAATTCTCCGATGGCGGGCATGGCGCGCTCACCAGCGAGACGATCCATGCCGCACAGGTCAAGCTGCGCCAGACCGGCGAGCCCGAGGGCGAGGCGGGCGATGGCGATGTCGCGGCGGCGTTCAAGGCCCCGGGCGCAAAGCTCGTCACCGCCGATTATCGCGTGCCGTTCCTGCACCATGCGATGATGGAGCCGTTCGCGCTCACCGGCCATTACAAGAACGGCAAGCTGACGCTTTGGGGCGGATTGCAGGACCCGCTCACCACCCGCGATCGCGCTGCCAAGGCGGCGGGGCTGGGCATCGACGATGTCGCGTTCAACCCGATGATCATGGGTGGCGGCTTCGGTCGGCGCTTCCCCAATGTCACCGAGATTATCGACCAGGTGGCGGTGATCGCCAAGCAGGTGCCCTATCCGGTCAAGCTGGTGTGGAGCCGCGAGGAAGAGGTGCGCCACGGCACCTATCGCCCACAATCGTCGAGCCAGTTCAAGGCCTCGCTGAGCAACGACGGCAAGATTACCGGCTGGCAGGCCGATTATGTGCAGAGCGACACCGCCGAGGGCGAGGTGACGTTCATCTACGACATTCCCGCCGTCTCGCGCCGCCATTTCAAGTACCAGTCGAACCAGAATGACGGGCCGTGGCGCTCGGTCAATTCGACCCAGTTCGGCTTCTACAACGAAAGCTTCATGGACGAGCTCGCCAAGGCGGCGGGCGAGGACCCGTATCAATTCCGCCGCAAGCACCTGGCCGAAGGTTCGCGCCACCGCGCGGTGCTCGATATGGTCGCCAAGCGATCGGGCTGGGGCACGCCGCTGCCCGAAGGCACCGGGCGCGGCATCGCGATCGTCGAGAGCTTCGGCACGATCGTTGCCGAAGTGGTCGAGGCGACGGTCAAGGAAGACGGCCGTCCCAAGGTGCTGAAAGCCTGGGCGGTGGTCGATTGCGGCACAACGGTGAACCCGCTCAACGCCGAAGCGCAGATTGCCGGCGGGCTGATCATGGGGCTGTCTTCGGCGATCGGTGAAGAGATCACGCTCGACAAGGGCGCGGTGGTGCAGAGCAATTTCAACGATTACGAGCTGATCAGGCTGGCCGATGCGCCGCCGCAGATCGACGTGCACTTCATCGAAAGCGGCGCGAAGATCGGTGGCATCGGCGAGCCCGGGTTGCCGCCGGCGACGCCTGCGCTGGCAAACGCGCTGTTCGCCGCGACCGGCAAGCGCATCCGTACCCTGCCACTGCGCGACCAGGCCAAGGCCTGATCGCCGCGCGTTCAATGGCGCTGCCCGGCTGGTGCGCCGTCATCCTGGCGGCAGGCGCGGGGCGGCGGTTCGGCGGGGGCAAGCTGCTCGCGCCGCTCGATGGTGTGCCGATGATCCGTCGCACTGCCCAGGCGGTGACAGCCGGGGGCTTTGATGAGGTGCTGGTCGTCGTCGGCGAGCATGGTCGTTCGATCGGTGACGCGCTGGCCGGGCTGGACTGCCATCTGGTCGAGGCTGCAGACTGGCAGCAGGGCATATCCGCTTCGATCCGCGCGGGTGTTGCCAGCCTGCCGGACGAGAGCGAAGGGGCATTCCTGTTCCTGGGCGACATGCCGCTGGTGCCGGTCGCCTTGTGCGGCGAACTGGCGCGGCTCGCCCAGCGCTCGGGCTATGCCGCGCGGCCCAGGGTCGATGGCAAGCCCGGCCATCCGGTCTGCTTCGTGCGTTCCGCCTTGCCTGATCTGATGCAGCTTTCGGGCGACCGCGGGGCAGGGGATGCGCTCAAGGACAGGGCGCTCGCCTATCTCGATACCGACGATAGCGGCGCGCTGCTCGATATCGATGATGCGGCCTCGCTGGCGCTGGCCGAGCGTGCGTGGAACTCGCGCGCGACATCGGCGACCACCGACAGCGCGATATCGCGCGGAGCCTTGCCGAAGCCCTGAAGCCCGATCGGTGCGCGCAGCCGCGCGATCTCTGCCTCACTCACGCCCTGGCGGCGCAACTGGTCGATGCGTCCGTCGAGCCGAATGCGCGCGCCGATCGCGCCGACATAGAAGGCAGGCGAGATGAGCGCGGCGGCGAGCCCGGCTTCGTCATCCTCGCGATCGTGCGACAGCACCGCCACCGCCGTCCACCGGTCGAGCCCAATCGCCTTGAGCGCGTCGGCGGGCGAGGCGCGATGATAGGACAGTCCCGGCCATGGCGTGGCTTCGGGGCCGTTGGGGGTGACCAGCGCCACCTCCATTCCCATCGCCTGGCCGAGCGTCGCGCAGGCGAGCGCCGTCGCATCCTCGCCGATCAGCACCAGCCGCAGGACAGGATCGTAGCGCTTCGAGTAGCGGCGAGCATTCCAGGCGAAGCGCGGTACATCGTCGGAGGAAAGCGCCTCGCGCGCTGTTCCATCGCTGGACCACAGAACCGGATGTCGCGACTGAAAGCCATCCAGCAGCGCAGACACTGCCGGGTCATCGCCGCGCAGCGGCTCGACCAGCACCGAGATGCCGGTGCCGCAGGCGAGCCGAATGTCGATCCACGGGCTGCCCTCGCCATAGCGCAGCAGTCTCGGCTTGCCCTCGGCCATCGCTTCGCGGGCGTGCCGCGCGACATCGGCCTCGATACAGCCGCCCGAGAGATAGCCCCAATGCTGATCGCCGGTGATCAGCATCTGTGCCCCGATCTCGCGCGGGGCAGGGCCCGAGGTCTCGACCAGCGTGGCGATGGCGAACGGTTCGCCTGCGCTGTGCAATTGCATCAGCAGCGGGCGGATATCATCGGTCTGCGCGTCGAAGGGCCATCTGCTCATGCTGGACCAATTAGGGTGCGCCGGCGCAAACGGCAATCGCGTCGCGATCGGGAAAGCTTAGTCTCCCGCCAGGCTGCGCAGGAAGCGCCTGCGGATCAGCCGATCTTCTAGAATGCGACCGATCACGTAGAGCAGCGCGAACAGCCCGGCGAACACATAGGCAGAGGTCGGCGAGAAGCGGTCCTTGCCGCCTTCTTCCTTCTTCTTGTCCTTCTCATCCTTCTTGGGCTTTTCGGGCGCGGGGGCACCAAGCATCTGGTCGATCCAGTGCAGTTCGCGGACCTTGTCCTTTTCCTGGTCCTTCTTCTTGTCCGCCTGCTCGGTGTCGGGCTTGGCCAATATGCCGACCCCGACGATGATCTGGCCGAAGGCGACAAACAGCAAGGGCGCGAGGAAGCAGAACAGCAGCGACTTGCTGGTCATCCAGAAGTGCAGCACGCCGCCACCGGGCTGGCTCTCGACGCGCAGCTCGCCCCGATCATAGATCGACATGCGGTCCTGCGCGAGCGGGTCCTTCTTGGTGAAGGTCAGGCGCCCCTCGGCCCGATCGAAGCTGGTGCCGGGTTCACGGAAGAACGGTTCGAGCCTCGCAAAGGCCTCGTCCGCGCTCTGGCCCTGGGGCAGCGGCAATTCACCGCGTACCGTCCAAATCCAGTCGATCAGTCGCATCCAGCTGCGCCTGTCGCTGGCTGCGGCCATGCCGGGAAGCGTGTCGCTCACGCTGTGCGCCTGACCGGTCATTCTGCGGGCACTGCCGTGGTATCATGGCCTTTGCCGAACTTTTCCTTCATCGTCTTCCAGCCTTCGGTGAAGGGATAGGTCATCTGTTCGCGGATCGACATGCGACGACCGCCTTCCATGCCGAGCAATTCGGCCTCGCCATCGACACAGGTGCCGAACATGCGGTCGATGAAGATGAAATTGCTGGCATAGTTGCTGCGCGTCGCCTCGAAATCGAGCGAATGGTGCAGGCTGTGATGCTCGGTGGTGTTGAACAGGAAGCGCCACCAGGCGGGCGTGTTGAAGCGCACGTTGATATGCTGGTACACGCCGATCGACATGCCGATGGCCCCGGCGAGCAGCGCGGCCCGCGGCAGGAAGTCGAACAGGCCGCCGATGCCCAGCCCGATCAGGAACAGCTCGACCGGATTGCCGACCGCGCCTTTGTTGATGTTGAGCTGGGTAATGTAATGGTGCACCGAATGGGTGAGCCAGAGCGGGTACCAGTTGTGCATCCCGCGATGCATCCAGTACTGGCCGAAATCGAAGATGAACAGGATCAGGAATGCCTGGACCAGCAGCGGCAGGCCGGTGAACCAGGCGAACTTGTCCCAGTCGAAGCTGCTCAGCAGGTTCTCGATCAGCACGTCGCTGCCGATGAAATTGTCGACCAGATTGAGGATGGTATAGCCCAGGCCCACATAGAACAGGTCGGTGACGCATTCCTTCCAGGTCAGCTCCCAGCTCTTGTAGCGCGGGTTGACCCATTCGAGCGCGAGCAGCAGCGCGCGAAACGCGATGCCGATGCCGATCGCGGTCGAGGCCTTGGCGATCGAATTGGGCGCATAATACCAGAACGCGATCATCGAAAAGAGCACGGCAGGCTGGAACCAGGTGAAGAACAGCCGCTTGAACGGGCCGCCTTCGACCTTGGGCACGTTCTCCCAGCCGATGGTGACGGGCGAATCTGCCCCGATGATGCGGTTGCCGACGCGGACTCCGTTCATGTGCCTGTACTCACGTTGCGGTCCCGGGCTGCCGGCATAGGGCAGCGCTGAAGGCGGGACGGTTGAGGTTCGCAGTGGAAAGAGCGTTGTAAAATCCGGGCCATCACGCCAGACGGCATTGGCCAATAGTTCCCATAGACCTCATCTATGCGGTCATTCGTCACGGGGCGGCACCGGTACGATGATGAAGCGGTCATGGACCTGCGACTGGCCCGGTGTGTCGAGCTTCGCCCTGAGCCCCTGGCGTAGCTTGGCGATCTCGCTTGCTGGCAGCTCGAGCGGATGCTCGTTCGGATGTTCCAGCGCCTCGTGCGCATAATCGCGCCCCGGCGCGCGCGTCATCTCGATATGCGCGCCGAGCACGGCGCGGATCGGATGCGTGCGCACGAAAGCGCTCAGCCGGTCGATGCTGGCGCGGTTGTCGCCGAGGAAATTGACCGGCACGTAGAGCCGCCCGGGATAGAGCGTGTCGCCCGAGAGCAGGATCTTGAGGCGCGGGTCATAGACCATCATCGCTGCGGCCTGATGCCCCGGCGTCGGGATGATCGACAGCGCCCGGCCGCCGAGATCGAAGGTCGCGATATCGCCGGGCCAGCGCTTGATGCCGAAAAAGGCTGCGACATCCGCCGGTTTCAGCCCGACCAGCACGGTATCGGGCCGGTCGCGAAAGGCGGCATCGCCTGCGATATGGTCGCCATGCGCATGGCTGTGCGCGACGACCAGCGGGATGGCCTGGCGGCCATGCGCGGCGAGCCATTCGGCGATCACCCGGTCGACCACCGGGCGGATGACTCCGCCTTCCGCGCCGGTATCGATCAGCAGCGCCTTGTCGCGCCCGAACAGCAGATAGAGAAACGGCGCCTCGAAATTGGTCTTGACCGACTGGCGGATGACGAACGTGTCGGCGTCGAGCGACTGCACTTGCGCGACCGGTTCGGCGCCGTTGGTGCCGTCGATCCAGCGTTCGGCGAACAGCCGGGGCAGGGGGGCAGCGGGTTCGGCGGCAAGCCCGCCCGAGGTCGCCAGCACCACGGCGAGCCCCGCAAATCCCGGAATTCGGCTTTTGGCTGTCATCACCTGGCCCCCTTGCTGGCGGGTCGCATGGGGCGGGACCGGCCTTGCCCAACCGGCCCCGCGCCCAAGCCTGCGATCAGAACCTGAACCGAGCCTCCAGACCCAGGGTCATCGGGTTGATGACGCTGTTGCGCAGATAGCGCAGCCGGACGCCGTCGTTCAGACCGACGCGCGAGCGATCGTTCGACACCGCGTTGACCGCATATTTGTCGAAGATGTTGTTGGCCCAGACGCCAAGGCTGTAGCGGTCGGTCTCGTAGAAGACCGAGGCGCGGTGGGTGGTGAAGCCGGGCAGCTTGTCGCCGAACGCGCGATCCCAGCCCAGCCGGGTGACGACATTGCCGCGATAGGTCGCGGTCCAGTCGGCGACGATGTTGCCGTCCATGAACGGCGCGGTATAGGTCGCGCCTAGTGCGCCGCTGGTCCTGGCCGAACCCGGCAGCCGGTCGCCCGACAGCGCGTCGAGCTGGATCGGACGGCTGGGATAGATTCCTGCCGGGCTGTTGACCGCGATGATCCCCGGCACGTCCTGGGTCAGCCGCGCGTCGAGATAGGAGAAATTGCCCTGGATGGTGAAGCGGGGCAGCGGGCGCAGCTGGAACGAGGTTTCGAAGCCCTCGGACTTGCCGGTGCCGCCATTGACGGTGATCCCGACCACGCCGTTGACCGTCGCCGAGGCGACCTGAATGCCGTTCCACTTGATCTGGAACACGTTGAAGTTGAACGTCAGCATGTTGTCGAACAGCTCGGTACGGATGCCGAGTTCCAGGTTCTTGGTGGTATCCGGGCCGAACTGCTGCTCGTTGGGCAGCGCACAGACATTCTGCTGGTTCGGATTGAGCGGCAGCACGCATGGTGCCACGGTATTCGGCCCGCCCAGGCGATAGCCCTTCGAATAGGTCGCATAGACCATGATATCGTCGGTGATGTTGTACGAGCTGTTGAACTTCCATACCCAGCCGCTCTTCTTGGCGACGCCGCCCGCCGAGGGCAGGTCATAGGGGCTCAGGGGTTCGCCAAGCAGCGGCAGCACCGCGCGGCCCGCGACTTCGGAGCGATAGCCGAAATAGCGCGCACCCGCCGTGACCTGCCATTCGGGCGTGACGCGGAAGGTGCCTTCGCCGAAGATCGCGCGCTCGGTCACCCGCGAGCGGTTGAACGAGACATATTCGAGCTCGAGCGGGTTGGGCAACGTGCCGAAGGCAACGAACGGGTGGCCCGGCAGCCGCTCGCGATAGTCGTTCTGCAGCGTGCGGCGGTTGTAGAATGCGCCCAGTACCCAGTTGAACGGCCCGCCATGGCGCGAGACGAAGCGCACTTCCTGGTTGAACTGCTTGCGCCGGTTGGTGCTTTCGTTGAAGCTCGAAAAGGCCGGGAAGGATTCATAGCCATAATCGAGGTCGAGCAGCAGATCGGTATTGTCGCCCACCTGCTCGTTCTTGACATCGGTATGCGCGGTGGTCGCCACCAGATCGGCGATATTGCCGATATTGGCGTTGATTTCCGCGCTGATCAGATGCGCGCGGCGATTGACCGGCTCGAGAAAGCGCGCCGCGCTTTCATACCGCCCGGTGCCGAACACGAAATCGCTGTTCGACTGGCGGCCATCGGTCTTGGTGCGCTGAAACGCATAGGTGATGTTGAGCTTGAAGTCCTCGCTTGCCTGATAGAGCAGCTGGTTGCGCGTGCTGATCGTCTTCTCGAAATTGACGTCGTTCTCGCGGCGCAGGTTGGCGGCATAACCCGCCGCGCTGATGAAATTGGGGCCGTTGGGCTGGGGCAGCGAAACGCCCGGCCGCTGCAGAAGCAGCGTATAGTCGATAAAGCCGGGATCGTAGAAATAGCCGGTGGAACTGCGGAAGGCGAGGTGATCCTTGATGATCGGGATGTTGATCACGCCATCGGCCTGATAGCCCAGCTTGCTGCTGTGCTGCTTGGCGTAGAAACGGCCGTGCACCTCGCCTTCGAAGCTTTCGAGATTGGGGCGGTTGGGGATGTTGCGGATCGCGCCGGCCAGCGTTCCCAGCCCGTAGAGCGTGCCTTGCGGGCCGAGCAGAACCTCGACACGGGCGATATCGAGCAGCTTGAAATCGTAATAGAGCGGTACTTCGCCCAGATACAGGCCGAGCGCGTCATCGAATGAGGCGCCGTTTGCGCTGGTGTCCGAAGCGTTGAGGCCGCGCAGCACGATGGCGCCGGTCGATCCGGGGCCGGTGTCGGAGATGGTCAGGCCCGGGGTGAAATCGGCAATGTCGCGCACATCGTCGATGCGCTGGCGGGCGAGCTGCTCGTCGCCGATCGCGCTGATGTTGATCGGCACGTCCTGGATCGAGGTCGCGCGGCGGGTCGCGGTCACGACGATGACGTTGCTGCCGCCTTCCTGTTCGGTATCCTGCGCGTCATCACCCGCAATGTCCTGCGCAAAGGCAGGCGCGGTGCCCATGCCCATCAACATGGTAGCGCCCAGCAAGGTGGCGCGGAACAGCTTGTTCGTCATCTTCAGACCCCCAATTCTTGGTGAGCCTTTTCAAATGACACCCGTCTCCCCTGGGGTTCTGGCGATGCCGACCCCTTGATCGCCGGTTTTCCGGCCTGTTCTCCCTGAAACTCCCCACACGCGCCGCCTTGTCTGCGCGCGCGCCATTGCACGTCGCGCGGCGGTCTTGCCTGCGGGGGTAGATATCGCTTTGCGTAGGGTGATCGTGCCGTCTGCGCGGTGCGCAGCGCCTTGTCTGATATCCGAACAGGCCGGCTTTCGATCCACGGACCCTCGCTTGCGAACAGTCGATAGTGCCGCTGGCGGACTGCCAGCGACATCCAATACGGTATGGATATTACGGAATGCGTCAAGCGTAATAATTTTGCACTTGCTCAGTATGAACGGCATTTCGTGCTGCACTGCAAAAAATGACGGGATTGACGCGGTTTGATGGCCGATCGCACAGCCCGCCCCTAACGCAGAAACGCTTCGCGGATGAGGCGCGAATCATACCGGCGAATCACATGCTGCGGAAGGTCGGCGCCTGGCCGAGCGAATCACCGTCCGCTGAACTGGCGCGGTTTTTCGGGCTTTGCAGGGCTATCAGTTGCGCAAAGCGAACCCTGACAGCTGGGCGCCGCGGACCAGCGGAGGAAGTGTGCGCTGTCCGACGGTTATTACGTTTTTCACTCATGGTAATATTTTCTGCTGGACAAGCCTGTCTGCGCTCGTGATGCTGCACTGCGAAAGGGGACCGAATCATGACGAGGCTGTTGCGCAGGCTTTCCACCCTTCTGGCGATGCTGGGGGCTTTCGCGCTCGCCGCCTGTTCCGGTTCCCCCGGGCCCGCCAAGCCAAAGACCGAATTCAATATCGGCTGGTCGATCTATGCCGGATGGATGCCCTGGCCTTATGCGCAGCAAGCGGGCATCGTGAAGAAATGGGCCGACAAATACGGCATCAAGATCAACTTCGTGCAGGTCAACGACTATGTCGAGTCGGTCAACCAGTACACGGCGGGCAAGTTCGATGGCGTCACCGTCGCCAATATGGACGCGCTGACCATTCCCGCGGCGGGCGGCAAGGATACCACCGCGGTCATTATCGGCGACTATTCGAACGGCAATGATGGTGTGCTGCTGAAAGGCGCGAACAGCCTGGCGGCGATCAAGGGCCGCCAGGTCTATCTGGTCGAGCTTTCGGTTTCGCATTATCTGCTCACCCGCGCGCTCGAAAAGGCGGGGCTCAAGTCGACCGACGTCAAGACGGTGAACACGTCCGATGCGGACATCGTCGCGGCCTTTGGCGCGGCGGATGTCAACGCTGCGGTGGCGTGGAACCCGCAGCTTTCGGTGATGAAGGGTGAGCCCGGCGTTACCCAGGTGTTCAGTTCCGCCGATATTCCGGGCGAGATTCTCGACCTGATGGTGGTCGACACTGCGACGCTCAAGGCCAATCCGAACCTGGGCAAGGCGCTCGCGGGCATCTGGTACGAGACGGTGGCGCTGATGCAGCGCGACGATGCGGAAGGCAAGGCCGCGCGCGCCGCGATGGCCAAGCTTTCGGGCGCGACACCCGAAATGTTCGACAGCCAGCTCAAGACGACGTTCCTTTACGCCGATCCCAAGGCGGCGGTCGCGGCGGCGACCTCTCCGGCGCTGGTCAACACGATGACGCAGGTGCGCGATTTCAGCTTCTCCAAGGGCCTGTTCAAGGGCGCGGCGAGCGCTGACGCAGTGGGTATCGCGTTCCCCGGCGGCAAGGTGCTGGGCGATCCGGCGCGGGTGACGCTGCGCTTCGACGATGCGTTCATGAAGCTCGCCGCCGACGGCAAGCTGTAAGCGCGGATCGGGGCAGGGGAACGGCGATGCGCTGGGTCAACCGACATCCGAAAAAGGGCGAACGCATTTTGCTCGGCGCACTGCCGGTCGCGGTGCTGCTGATCGCCTATCTGATCGTCGCGGCGCAGCGCCATGCCGACAATCCGTTCGATAAAATCCTGCCGCTGCCCGGGGCGATGGGGCAGGCGATGTCGGCGCTGATGTTTCAGGCGGATCAACTTACCGGGCAGGTCACCTTCTGGGCCGATACGCTCGCCAGCCTGCAGCGCCTCGGTCTGGGCCTGGGCATTGCGACACTGACCGCGCTGGTCGTCAGCCTGGTGCTGGGGGTGCTGCCGCCGGTTCGCGCCACCTTCGGGCCTTTGGTCACCGGTATCGCGGTCATCCCGCCGATCGCGCTGCTGCCGATCCTGTTCATCGCGCTGGGCCTGGGGGAAACCGCCAAGGTCGCGCTGATCGCCATCGGCGTCGCGCCGGTGATGATCCGCGATATCGCCGCCTATATCGCCGCGCTCCCCGCCGAACAGGTGATCAAGGCGCAGACCCTGGGGGCAAACTCCTGGCAGATCATGATCCGCGTCGCGCTGCCCCAGGCGATGCCACGCCTGATCCACGCTGTCCGGCTGGCGCTCGGCCCGGCCTGGGTGTTCCTGATCTCGGCCGAGGCGATCGCGGCGGATGTGGGGCTGGGCTACCGCATCTTCCTCGTCCGCCGTTACCTCTCGATGGACGTGATCCTGCCCTATGTCGCGTGGATCGCGCTGCTCGCGATCGTGATGGACTGGGCGCTCGCGCTGACCAGCCGCAAGGCCTTTCCCTGGGCGGAAGGGCAGGGCCGATGAGCGCCGCGCCGATCCTCAGCCTCCAGAACGTCTGGGTCGAATATGGCGACAAGATTGTGCTGGAAAAGGTCGATCTGGACATCCAGCCCGGCTCGTTCGTGTCGATCGTCGGCCCCTCGGGCGCTGGCAAGTCGAGCCTGCTGCGCGTCGTCCTGGGCCAGGAGCGCCCGACGCGCGGGGTGATCGAACTCGACGGCCAGCCGCTTGCGCCCGAATGCGGGCCCGATCGCGGGGTAGTGTTCCAGCGCTATTCGGTGTTCCCACACCTTTCCGCGCTGGGCAATGTGATGTTCGGGCTCGAATGCGAACAGGCGCCGCTCAGCGCCCGGCTGTTCGGATCGGCGCGCAAGGCGGCGCGAGCGCGGGCCGAGGAGATGCTCGTCGCGGTCGGCCTTGGCGACAGCATGCACCAATATCCTGCGCAGCTTTCCGGGGGGATGCAGCAGCGGCTCGCTATCGCACAGGCGCTGATCAAGCGGCCGCGCATCCTGCTGCTCGACGAACCCTTCGGCGCGCTCGATCCCGGCATCCGCGCCGACATGCACGCGCTGATCAGCCAACTGTGGAGCGATTATGCGCTGACCATCATCATGGTCACGCACGACATTCGCGAGGCGTTCACGCTCGGCACGCGCGTGCTCGCGCTCGACAAGCGTCGGCACGATCCGCACGCGCCACACCGCTTCGGCGCGACCGCTGTCTATGACCTGACTCTCAACAAGAAGAGCAACCCGGAAGAGCCTGAAAAACCGGCGGTTCTGGAGATTGCCAAGACCCAGGAGAACGCATGATGGGAACCGAGCCGACCAGTGTCGCGCGGTTATCGATGAGCCTGCCGAGCGAGCTGTTCCGTCAGCTCGACATGATGGTCGAGGAACGCGGGCTGCCCTCGCGCTCGCAGCTGATTGCAGAGCTGATCCGCCATGCGCTCGCCGCGCACGAGGCGACGACGCGGCCCGACGAGATGCTCGCGGGCACGCTGACCATCGTCTATCGCGGCGACCGGGGCCGGGTGCGCCATCAACTCGCGCAGACCCAGGCCGAATATCTGAAGGAGGTCATCTCCTCGCAGCACGTGTTTCTCGAGGACGACCAGTCGCTTGAGGTGTTGCTGGTCCAGGGCCCCGCCGTCCGCCTCAACGAGCTGTGCGATGCGCTGCGCCGGGTGCGCGGCGTGCACCAGCTGCAACTCGTCACCACCACCGCCCTGCTGCCCCCGCTCTACGAGCCGGACGCGGGCGAACATGCCAAGGGAGCCGCTGCATGACCGCCGTTTTGAGCGATCCGTCCGCCGCCCGCGCCCATGCGCGGAGCATGGCCGGGACCAAAGTGGAATCGATGCCGGTGCTGCCGCCAATTGCCGACGACCTGCCCGAGGGCGTCGCGAGTGAAGACCTGCTCTGGGAAGAGACGATCGCGCCGGGCGGCTATGCGACGCGCAAGCTCGCGCGGAGCACCCGGCTCAGGCTGATCGACCTCAAGGGCGATGCCTGTGCCGGGCTGCAGCTGTTCAACGCCGAGATGCCGACCGAGCGGCTGAATGTCGCGGACACGGTCAAGGTGCAGTGGAACGCCTATCTGGGCGCAGGCAAGCTTCTGCTGTCGGACATGGGCCGCGTGCTGATGAGCATCGTCGAGGACGGAGCCGGCACGCACGACGCGTTCTGCGGCACGTCCAACGCTCAGACCAATGCCGCGAAATATGGTGAGGGTGCCAATTACAGCCCCTGTCCCAATGGCCGCGAACGGTTTCTGCTCGGCGCGGCCAAGCACGGGCTGGGGCGGCGCGACGTGCATCCGTGCATCAACCTGTTCAAGGGCGCGATCATCGCCGAGGATGGCAGCATCGTGCCGGATGTCGGCCCGTTCGAGGGCGGGCGCAGCGTGCTGCTGCGCGCCGAGATGGACGTGATCGTGGTGATCGCCAACGTGCCGCATGTGCTCGATGCCCGCCCGGCATATAGCGTCACACCGCTGCGCGTCACCGCCTGGCGCGGGGAGGTGACTCCGGAAACCGACCCTATCCGTAACGCGACGCCGGAGGGCCACCGCGCCTTCTTGAACGTCGAAGACTATTTCCGTCGCTGATCGCAGGAGTTTCACCCGAATGAGCGCCGATCCCCATATCGCTGGCCTTTCCGGCCCCATCGTCCACGACGAGATCGTGCCTGCGCGCGCGCCCTGGCTGCACCATATCGCCGCCGGGCAGACGCTGCGCATCGTCGATCTGGAAGGCAACCAAGCGGTCGACTTCCTGCTCTATGCCACCGCCGACGATGCAGAACGATATAGCGCGCAGGATACGGTCGCTGCACAAGGCAATCTGTTCCTGCGCGAAGGCACTGTGCTGCGCTCCAATGAGGGGCGCGCGATGATGACGATCGTCGGCACGGCGGTCGATTATCACGACACGATCGGCGGCGCGTGCTCCTGCGAATCCAATACCTTGCGCTATGGTCATCACACCAAGTCCGAACATGCCTGTGTCGAGAATTTCCTCGAGGCCAACCTGATCGAGGGGCGCGGCAAGCGCGACATCGTCTCAAACATCAACTTCTTCATGAACGTACCGGTCGAGGCCGATGGCTCGCTGGGCATTGTCGACGGCATTTCCGCGCCGGGCCTGACGGTCGATCTGCGCGCCGAGATGGACGTGACCGTGGTCGTCTCCAACTGCCCGCAGATCAACAATCCCTGCAACGGCTTCAACCCCACGCCTGTTCGCATGATCGTCACCGCATGAGCTACGATACCGTTCTCATCGCCAATCGCGGCGCGATCGCCACGCGCATCATCCGCACGCTGCGCAAGATGGGGCTGCGTTCGGTCGCGGTCTATTCGGAGGCCGACGAGGATTCGCTGCATGTCGCGCTGGCCGACGAGGCGGTGTGCATCGGCCCTGCGCGCGCGAGCGAGAGCTATCTCAATGTCTCGGCAATCCTCGATGCGGCGCGGGCAACCGGCGCAGGGGCGATCCATCCGGGCTATGGCTTTCTTGCCGAAAATGCGGAGTTTGCGGAGGCCTGCGCGGCGGCGGGGATCGTGTTCATCGGCCCCGATCCCGACAATATCCGCACCTTCGGGCTGAAGCACAGCGCGCGCGCGCTGGCAGCGGCGCATGACGTACCGCTGGCGCCGGGCACCGATCTGCTCACCGACGAGGCCGAGGCGGTCGAGGCGGCCGAGCGCATCGGCTTTCCCGTCATGCTCAAGGCGACGGCGGGCGGCGGCGGTATCGGCATGCGCGTGTGCGAGAATGCCGAAGACGTGCGCGAGGGCTTTGCTACCGTGGCGCGGCTCGGCCAGGGCAATTTCGGCGATTCCGGGGTGTTCCTCGAACGCTTCATCCGCCGCGCCCGGCATATCGAGGTGCAGATTTTCGGCGATGGCGAGGGACGGGTCGTGGCCTTGGGTGAGCGCGACTGCTCCCTGCAACGCCGCAACCAGAAGGTGGTCGAAGAAGCCCCTGCGCCGCTGCTTCCCGATACGATTCGCGCCGAGCTTTATGCCGCCGCGATCCGTCTGGGCGAGGCGGCGCGCTATCGCTCCGCCGGAACGGTCGAATTCCTCTACGATGCCGAGCGCAAGGAGTTCTTTTTCCTCGAGATGAACACCCGGCTTCAGGTCGAGCATGGCGTGACCGAAGAGGTGTTCGGTATCGATCTGGTCGAATGGATGGTGCGCGGCGGGCAGGGCGATTTCGCGTTTCTGGGCAGCGCGCCGACCGCGCCCAGCGGCCATTCGGTGCAGGTGCGCCTCTATGCCGAGGACCCCGCGCAGGACTATCGCCCGACCTCGGGCACGCTGACCTCGGTGCGCTTTCCCGAGGACATTCGCACCGAGACCTGGGTCATGGCGGGCAGCACGGTAAGCAGCTGGTACGACCCGATGCTCGCCAAGCTGATCGTGCATGCCGAGACGCGCGAGCTCGCGGTTGCCGCGATGCAGGCCGCGCTCGACCAGTCACGCGTCGACGGTATCGAGAGCAATCTGCGCTGGCTGCGCGAGGTGGTGCGCGCGCCGGCCTTCGTTACCGGCGAGGTTTCGACCCGCGCGCTCGAAAGCGTGGTCTATCATCCGCAGAGCATTCAGGTGGTGAGCGGCGGCACGGCGACCACGGTGCAGGACTGGCCGGGGCGTCAGAAGCTCTGGGCAATTGGCGTTCCGCCTTCGGGGCCGATGGACGATCAGTCGTTCCGGCTCGGCAACCGGCTGCTCGGCAATCCCGAAGGTACGTCCGGGCTCGAACTGACGCTGACCGGCCCGACGCTCCTGTTCAACGCCGATGCGCGCATTTGCCTGATGGGCGCGGATTTTGGCGCGACGATCGATGGCGCACCGGTGGCACGCGGTGCGCCGGTGGATGTCGCGGCGGGCCAGACGCTGAGCCTCGGCCGCGCGACCGGCGGCGGCCTGCGCGGCTATACCCTGTTCGCAGGCGGGCTCGACATCGCGCCCTATCTCGGCAGTACCAGCACCTTCGAGCTCGGTCAGTTCGGCGGCCATGCCGCGCGGCGGCTGCTCGCGGGCGATACGCTGCATCTCGCCGGTGCCGCGACCGATGCGCCATTGTCGCACGTCGCGCTGCCCGAGATCGGCAGCGAATGGACGCTGCGCGTGCTTTATGGCCCGCACGGCGCGCCTGATTTCTTCACGCCTGCCGATATCGACACGCTGATCACCGCCGACTGGCAGGTGCATTACAACTCGAACCGCACCGGCGTCCGCCTGGTCGGCCCCAAGCCGCAATGGGCGCGCAAGGACGGCGGCGAGGCGGGTCTACACCCGTCGAACATCCACGACAATCCCTATGCCATTGGCGCGGTCGATTTCACCGGCGACATGCCGATCATCCTGGGACCGGACGGTCCTTCGCTCGGCGGCTTCGTCTGCCCGTTCGTGGTGATCGCGGCGGACCGCTGGAAGATCGGTCAGCTCGCTCCCGGCGACCGGCTGCGCTTCGTGCCGGTCAACGCCCACGACGCGTTCGCGGCAGACAGCCTGCAGCGGCGGCTGGTCGCGACCGGTGAGGGGCATATGCAGAGCCCTGCGCGCCCGATCGAGACCTTGTCGCCGATCCTGGGCATCATCGCCGAAGGGCCGCAGCGCCCGCGCACCGTCTATCGCCAGCAGGGCGACCGCAACATCCTGGTCGAATATGGCCCGATCGTGCTCGATATCGAGCTGCGCATCCGCGTACAGGCGCTGATGACCGAGCTTGAGCGCATGGCGCTGCCCGGTGTGATCGATATCGTGCCGGGCATCCGCTCGCTGCAATTCCATTTCGATGGCAGCACGATGAACCAGGCCGCCGCGCTCGCCGCGCTGATGGCGGCGGAGGAGCGGCTCGGCGATCTGGAAGATTTCACCATCCCCTCGCGCATCGTGCATCTGCCCTTGAGCTGGCGCGATCCGGCGACGATCGAGACGATCGAGAAATATATGGGCACCGTGCGTGACGATGCGCCCTGGTGCCCGGACAATATCGAATTCATTCGCCGCATCAACGGCCTGCCCGATGCGGCGGCGGTCGAGAATCTGATCTTCGAGACCAATTATCTCGTGCTCGGCCTGGGCGATGTCTATCTCGGCGCGCCGGTCGCCACCCCGGTCGATCCGCGCCACCGGCTGGTGACCACCAAGTACAACCCGGCGCGCACCTGGACCCCGCCCAATGTCGTCGGCATCGGCGGCGCGTATATGTGCATCTACGGTATGGAGGGGCCGGGCGGCTATCAGCTGTTCGGGCGGACGATCCAGGTGTGGAACACCTATCGCCAGACCGAGGCGTTTACCGAGGGCAAGCCCTGGCTGCTGCGCTTTTTCGACCAGATCCGCTTCTATCCGGTCAGTGCCGAGGAACTGGCCGAATGGCGGCGCGATTTCCCGAGTGGCAGGCGGTCGATCCGCATCGAGCCCTCCGAATTCCGCCTCGCCGATTATCGCGCATTCCTCGCCGACAATGCCGAATCCATCGCCGCTTATGAATCCAATCGCCAAGCCGCGTTCGATGCCGAGCGCGCCGAATGGCAGCGCTTGGGCGAGTTCGACCGGGCCGATCCGGCAGATGCTCCGGTCAGCCAGAGCGCGGCGGTCGAGGTGCCCGAGGGCGCGGACCTGATAGAGACGCCCTTTGGCGGCAGCGTGTGGAAGATGCTGGTCAATGTCGGCGACGAGGTCGCGGCGGGCGATGCCATCGCGATCATCGAAGCGATGAAGATGGAATGTCGCGTCGACAGTCCCGGCGCGGGCACGGTCGCGGCGCTCTATGCCAAGGAACGGCAATCGGTGCAGCCCGGCGAGCCGATCCTGGCGCTGACGAGGCACGGATGAGCGCGCCGTTTCGCCTCAGCGCGGCCGGCATCGCCCAAGCGGTCAGGAGCGGCCAGAGCAGCGCGGTCGCCGAGGCGGAAGCGGCGCTCGAGCGAATCTCGGCCTACGATGCGGTGCAGCCGCAGATCTGGATCAGCCGCGCGTCGTCCGAGGCCCTGCTCGAGGCTGCGCGGGCGATCGATGCGCGGGTGGCGGCGGGCGAGCATCTGCCGCTGGCGGGGGTGCCGTTCGCGGTGAAGGACAATATCGATGTCGCGGGCTTTCAGACCACGGCGGCATGCCCGGCCTTCGCCTATGCGCCGCAAGCCTCGGCCAGCGTGGTCGAGAAACTGCTCGCGGCTGGTGCCTTGTGCGTCGGCAAGACCAATCTCGACCAGTTCGCTACCGGCCTCAACGGCACGCGCAGCCCCTATGGCGCGCCGCGCAACGCGCACAATCTCGCCTATGTCAGTGGCGGATCGAGCTCGGGATCGGCGAGCGCGGTCGCGGCGGGGCTGGTCGCCTTTGCGCTGGGCACCGATACCGCAGGCTCGGGCCGCGTGCCCGCAGCGTTCCAGCATCTGATCGGGTTCAAGCCGAGCAAGGGCCGCTGGAGCAACAGGGGGCTGGTCCCGGCATGCCGCTCGATCGACTGCATCACCGTGTTCACCGATGACACGAACGACGCGCGGCTGATCGACGGGATCGTCGCGGGCTTTGACGCGGCCGATGCCTGGTCGCGGCCGCTTGCCGATATGCCGCGCGGCCACCGCACCATCGGCGTGCCGCGCCGCGACCAGCGGATGTTCTTCGGCGATGTCGAGGCGGAATATCTCTATGACCAGGCTCTCGAAGTGCTCGCGGGCCTGGGTACGATCGTCGAGATCGATTACGCGCCGCTGCAGGAGGCCGCGCAGCTGCTCTATGGCGGGCCGTGGGTGGCGGAACGGACGGCCGCTTTGGGTGACCTGCTCGTCAGCAACCCGGATGCTATCGACCCGACCGTGCGCGAGATCGTCTCGGCGGGACTGGAGACCAGGGCGGTTGATCTGTTCAATGGCATCTATCGCCTCGCCGAGCTCAAGCGCCATTCCGATCAGCTCTGGGAGAGCATCGACGTGATGGCCTTCCCGACCGCCGGGACGACCTATCGCGTCAAGGAAATGCTCGCCGCGCCGATCGCGCTCAACAGCGCGCTCGGCTTCTACACCAATTTCGTCAACCTGCTCGACATGGCCGCGCTTGCCGTGCCCGCAGGAGCGCGCGGCAACGGCACCGGTTTCGGCATCACGCTGATCGGCCCGGCGCATAGCGACCGCGCGCTGCTCGACATCGCCGACGCCTATCTCGCCAAGGCTTCGCTTCCATCTCCACCCCCGCTCGATCTGGAGGGCAAAATGCAGACCGTGAAACTCGCCGTTGTCGGCGCGCATCTGAAGGACATGCCGCTGCACTGGCAGCTCACATCGCGCGACGCGAAATTCGTCGGCGCGTTCGAGACTGCGCCCGAATATCGGCTCTACGCGATTGCCAACAGCGTCCCGCCCAAGCCGGCGCTGGTGCATTCCGGCGAGGGGGCCTCGATTGCGGTCGAGGTGTACGAGCTGGGCGTCGCCGAGTTCGGCAGCTTCACCGTCGAGGTGCCGCCGCCGCTCGCGATCGGAACCGTGACGCTGGCCGATGGCTCGAGCGTCAAGGGCTTCGTCGCCGAACCGCGCGCGCTCGATGGCGCCGAGGACATCACGCATCTCGGGGGCTGGCGCGCCTTTATCGCGCAAATGGCTTGAGCAGATTTTCAGAAGGGAAGGGCTGATGATGACCAAGTTCCGCAAGGCTGCCGCCGCGATGGCCACCGGATTATCTGTACTGATCGTCACCCCCGCCTCGGCCGAACAGGTGATCGACGTGCCAGGCTTTGCCGATTTTCTGGCGGTCGACGGTGACAGCGTCTGGGCCACCAATGATGGGCGGGTCGAGCGCTGGTCGCGTTCGGGCAAGCTGGCTGCGGTGGCGATGGGACGGCCCTGCGGCGCGATGGCGATCCATGCGGGCAGCCTGTGGGTGGCCGATTGCAAGGAAAACGTCGTTGTCCGCATCGACACCGCCAAGGCCGAGAAGGTCGCGACGATTGCGACCGGCATAGCCAATCCCAAGGGCGAGCTGAACGTGGTTGCGGGCGCAGGATCGATCTGGGTGGCGAGCGACAACAAGGGCGTGGTCTCGCGCATCGATCCGGCGACAAATACGGTGGTCGCGACGATCACGGTGACCCCGGGCACGCATTATCTGGTCTTCGGCTTCGATGCCCTCTGGGCGATCAGCAGCGAGGGCAAGACCTTGCAGCGGATCGACCCTGCCACCAATGCGGTGACCAAGACCACGGCTATGGGCGATTCACCAGCCTTTTCGGCCGCGGGCGAGGGCGCCGTCTGGGTGCAGGAACAGGGCGACGGCACCGTCGCGCGCCTCGATCCTGCTACCGGCGAGGTGACCGGCAGGGTCAAGGTCGGCAAGGAGCTGAAATGGGGCGATATCGATACCGGCGCGGGGATGGTCTGGCTGCGCACCACCGAGGACCAGACGTTCGTCGCGATCGATCCCAAGGCGCTGACCGTGGTCGCGCGGCTGGGCAAGGCAGAAGGCAGCGGTGCGCTGCGCTATGCCAGCGGCGGCCTGTGGACCTCGGCGCATGACGTGCACACGCTGACCTGGTGGCCCGAGCCGATCCTGGTTCCAGCAAATTGACATGCCCGCGACCGGGGGTTCCGGTCGCGGATCACGACAGAAAGATCAGCGCAGCGAGGCGAGCTTTGCGCCCGATGCGGTGCTGGCCCGGGCCAGACGCTGTTCGATCTGCGCGCGGACATCGGCAGCAACCGACGCGCGGCATTCCTGCGTCTTGGCTTCGGCGGCCAGATGCACGTTCGACAGGCGATCGCCGCACACGGCGCGCGCAGCCTGATCGACGCGGATGGCGAGGCGTTGCTGGCCGTCGGCGGTCGACAGGTCGAGATCTGCGAGGTTGAGGATCGCCTTGTCCTTGGCGAAGGGATTGGTGGCGGTTTCGTTCGCGGCGGCACCAGTGGCCGTCAGGGCAAACGCGACGGTGGCGAGCGCCACGAGCCGGGTCTTCATGGGTTTTTCTCCTGCGTCAGACAAATGCAGCTCTGCGGCCGCTGGCGGCTGATATAGCCGCGCGGGAGAAAACTTTCAATATATAACCCGGTTTTGTACTTTTATTACTTTCGTTGGACCCCGTTATTACTTGACCGACACGACCAGCATGGCGAGATCGCCGCGCGTGCCGAGCAGGCCTATCGGCAACTGGGCGCTATGCTCTTCATTTGCCACGGAAAGCTGGATGCTGCGGGCATAGGGTGCGGACCAGTTCCGCACCTTCGCGACCGGGACCCGCGCCGTCCAGCGATGCCGGCCAGTGACCGCGATCTCATGCCCGTTGATGAGGACCGGCGCGGCGCTGTCATCGCGATGGCCGGTGATTCTGAGGCAGCTTTCCGCGCCGCATTCGACCACGCGCAGCTTTGGTGCATGTCCGGCCTGAGCCTGGGCCGGGGAGATGATGCCGAGCGCGGCCAACGCCAGGGTGGCAGATACGAGCAGGCGGGACATGGGCAGAGATCTCCCGGTCATGTGGCGGAAATGCCGTGCTGTTCGAAGAAGCGCGATACCGGCGCCAGCACATCGGCATGGCGCTTCCAGCGCGCGACGGAGTCGGAGTAGATGGGGCGGCGAACCTGCGCGGCGCTCGGCGTGGAAACCGGCGCGGCATTGGTGTGGAAGGATAGGCAATCGTCCGACCAGTCGAGCCCGGCATGATCGAGCAGCCGACGGGTCTGCCCCTCCTGATCGGCGATCAGGTCCTCATATTGCACTTCCAGCACGCGGCTTGGAAGCTGCTCGGTCCAAAAGCGCATCAGCCGGTCGAACCGTGCGTAATAGGCGGCAATGTCGAGCAGGTCGTAGCTGTAATCATAATAGCGCGAGCTGACCGCGAACAGGTTGCGGAAGTTGCTCAGCACCGTGTCCATCGGATGGCGGCGCAGGCAGATGATCCGTGCATTCGGCAGCGCGCGGGCGATGAAGCCGACATATTGGAAATTGCCGGGAAACTTGTCGATGAAGCGCCTGTCCGCATCGCGGCGGTGATGCTGCGCGCGCTCGAGATAGTCGCGGCCGATCGCGGCCATGTTCGCGCGGGCCGCGAACGCGATCGTCTCGGGATCGAGCACGTTGCGGCTGCGCGTGCCCGCAGCGCGCTTCACCGCCAGCGGCATCGCCTGCAACTCGCCCGCGCTCTCGACCTCAGGGTGCGAAGACAGGATGCGGTCGACCAAAGTCGTGCCGGTGCGCGGCATGCCGATGATGAAGATCGGCGGGTCCGCTTCGGCCCGAGCGGGGGGCGCGGCCTTCAGATCGGCCCAGCTCGCTTCGATCGCATCGAAATTGGCCGCATCGCGCGCGAAATCATAGTCGAGCGCGCGGCGATGCTCGCCATTGGCCTCGCACAATATGTCGAGCGCGCGTTCGGGCTCGCCGATATCCTCGAGCTCCTTGGCCAGCGCATAGCCGAGCAGCAGCCGGTCGCGGCCCTCGCGTGCCCGCGCATAGGTCTGGCCGAGCCGGGCGACATGGTTCTTCTCGGCACTCTGCTTGCGCAGGCTGGCGAGCAGATGGTGCGCGCGGGCATGATCGCCCGCCATCCCGATCAGCGCTTCGAGCGCCGCTTCGGCCTCGTCGACCCGGCCGAGAAAGTTGAGCGTCACAGCAAGATTGTAGCGATATTCGCTGGCATATGGCTGCAGCCGCACCGCCTCGCGGAAATGGCCGAGCGCGGCGGAATGATTGCCCAGGCGCGCATAGACGCAGCCCATGGTGTCGCGGCTCAACGCGTCGCTGGGCAAGGCGCTTTCGGCTTGCTCGAGCACGAATGCCGCATCGCCCTCGCGCCGCACCATCGCATAGAGCTTGGCGAGCTGCGCGCGATATTCGCCCTGCGGGTCGAGCGCGACCGCGCGCTCGAGGCTCGCGATGCCCTGCGCAATCTGTCCCGCGTCGGCGAGCGTGACGCCGAGCAGGAAATGCCCCTCGGCATCGCGCGGATCGTCGTGGATGAGCGAGGCCGCGAGCTTGTGCGTCGCCTGCAGGTCGCCCTGGCCCAGCGCGTCGCGCGCCGCGTCGATCCGCCGGGCGCGCAGGTCGATCATGCCGGGGCGCTGCTCCCGCCATTATCGCTGCGCCGTGCCTTCCAGCGGTCGATCAGCGGCACGAAAGGGAAGATCGTCTGCTCCCAGATCGACAGTCGTTTGCGATCGTCCTGACCGACCAGCACGCCTTCGCCCTCCTTGTAGGTGCCGAATATGCGGTCGAGCAGGATCAGCGAATTGCCGTAATTGCAGCGCGTCGCCTCATAATCGGTCGAATGGTGCAGGCTGTGGTGACGGATGGTCGTGAAGACGAACGAATACCAGATCGGCGGATCGGCCTTCACATTGGCATGCGCGAAGGTGGAAACGACATTGAGCACGTTGAGCCCGGCGAACAATGCGGTCAGGTCGAAGTCGAAAAAGGCGAGGACGCTGAGGCTGATCAGGAACAGCTCGATCGGGTTGCCGACATAGCCCTTGGCGGCATTGAGCTGGGTGATGTGATGATGCGGCGCATGCGTCAGCCAGAAGGGCGTCACATTGTGCATCAGCCGGTGCATCCAGTACTGGCCAAATTCGAGGATCAAGACGACCATGATCACCTGCACCAGCCACGGCACCTCGGCCATCCAGGTGGTGCTGATGCCCAGCCAGTCCTTGAGCGCGAGCAGCGGGTCTTCGGCCAGCGTCTTGCTCAGCCAGGCGATGACGGTCGAGCTGAGCACGACATAGAACAGGTCGGTGCGGAATTCCTGCCAGTTCATCCGCCAGCCCGCATGCCGCTCGTGCACGAATTCGAGCAGCAGCACGGTGAGCGTGATCAGCGACGAGGTGACGATCAGCATCCACGGAATACTCGTCACCGCCTTGGGCGCATAGGCCCAGAACAGCACGACCAGCGCCACCATGGCAGGCGGGACAAGGTTGAACAGTCTGTCCTTCAGGGAAATCGTCATTACGCAACTCCGCAACCGTCCGGAAGTCTGCGCTGCACCGCATCATGAAGGCAGGGGCAAAAATGCGATGAAAGTCATAGGCTGCATCTATGCCTCGCGCATGGCGCGGACCCTGCGGAAGACCTCGTCCCAGAAAAGCTGCGTCGCGGTATCGCGCGCAGGATCGGTGCGCGCGAGCAGATAGATGTCATAGGCGGGCTCGATATCGGCATAGAGCATTGGCCAGAGCCGACCCTTGGCAACATCCTCCTCTGCTGCGGGAACGGGCAGGAAGCCGATGCCGACGCCCAGCCGCACCAGCCGCTGCGCCTCGTTGATATCCTCGGCCAGGCCGCTGACCTTGGTGCCGAGGCCATTGCGGCGGCGCAGATTGGTGATGAGCTCGATCTCGTCATCGCCGGTCAGCACGAAATGTTCAGCCCTCAGATCGGTGAGGCGGCTGTAGCGATGGCCGTAATGCGGGCTGGAGCGCGCGCAATAGAGTTGCTGCCGCTCGACCAGCAGCGGCTCGTACATCAGGCCCCCGCGCACCGCGCTGTCATAGCTGACCCCGATCTCGACCTCGCCCTGTTCGAGCGCGTCGAGCACCTGCCGCCAGGGCGAGACGCGGATCTCGATATGGATATCGGGGTTGCGGCGGTGGAAGCTGGCGATTGCCTCGTCGAATTCGGGCGAGATCAGGCCCGAGACGATCTGAATGCGGACAAAACCCTCGACCCGCTTGGTCGCCTGCGCGATCTGGTGCGGCATCATCCGCGCGGATTCGAGCATGTCCTCGCACAGCGCCATCATCGCCTTGCCCGCGGGCGTCATCTCCACCCCGGTCGCGGTGCGGATCAGCAGCACGGTGCCGACATGATCCTCCAACCGCTTCAATGCCGCGCTGATGCTGGGCTGCTGGCGGTTGAGCTTGCGCGCTGCCGCTCCGATCCCGCCTGCGCGCACGATATCGACAAAGGTGCGCAACAGGTTCCAGTCGACCCTGCTCGCAAATTTGCGGTCAATCAGCGGTTCGCGATCGGGCATTCGGCAATCCCCCTTGGCCGATATCATAGACCAGATTGATGCGGTAAGGGCAACATGCTCTTGCAAGCCTATGACCCTGTCGCGACTGAAAGTGTCAGAAAAATTAGACAGATTATCGCAGACATCGGGCACGCAACCGGTTAGCATCGCGCGCAAGGCTGGTGCGCCAGCGATCCAGGGCGGGGCGATGACGGCTTTTTCGATTTACAAGTTCGCGCACGTGCTGGGGGTCATCCTGCTGCTGGGCAACATCACGGTGACCGCCGTGTGGAAGGTGTTTGCCGACCGCACCCGTAGCGCCGGAATCATCGGCTTCGGCCAGCGCATGGTCACCGGCACCGATTTCGGGCTGACGGTGCCAGGCATCGTCCTGACGATCGTCGGCGGCTATGGCGCGATGTACGAGGCGCGCTATGATTTCCCGGGGCCCGCCTGGCTGCTGTGGAGCCAGATCAGCTTTGTTGCTGCTGGCGTGATCTGGCTGGGGCTGCTGATCCCGATCCAGATCAGGCAGGCGCGGATGGCGCGCGCCTTTCAGAATGGCGGCGAGGTGCCCGAAGCCTATCGCACGCTGGCACGGCGCTGGCTGTTCTGGGGGTTGGTCGCCACCGTTCCGCTGGTCGCTGCGCTCTATTTCATGCTCGACAAACCTGGCTAATATGCCTCGGGGCACAGGGCCCGGGGAGATTTGCCGATGCCTTTGAAGCAGGGCCAGGATCTGCGGCAATTGGTCGGGTACCAACTGCAGCGGGCGAGCCTGATCGCCGAACAGGATGCGCGCCGGGCGCTTGAGCCCTTCGGCCTGTCTCCGGCCAAGATGACGGCTCTGCTGCTGATCCGTGACAATCCCGGTTGCGATCAGACCGCGCTCGGCCACGCGCTGGGCATCAACCGGTCGAGCGCGATGCGGCAGGTGAACATTCTCGAGCAGCGCGGCCTGATCGAGCGCCGCGCCGGGCGCGATGCGCGCACCAATGCCCTGCATCTGACCGCCAGCGGGGAAGAGCGGATGGCTGCGATGCTGGCCGCGATCAACGCGGCGGACAGAGCGCTGGTCGAGACGCTGACCGGCGAAGAGGCCGCGCTGCTGGGCGCGATGCTCGAACGGATCGCGAGGCCAAGTCCACGCCCCCGGGCGCGCATACGCACTGCGGAAGCCTGACCTTTTGCGACATGCCAGATCGCGTTTTCGATTGCGCAGATTGTACGCATGGCATACAATTTACTCCGATGTCGAGCGCCAGAAACTGAGAGGGGAGATAGCATGTCCGAAGATCAGGTCGTTTCGGTCCGTGTCGAGGATCGCATCGCCTGGGTGAAATTTGCCCGGCCCGAAAAGCGCAACGCGATGAACCCCGCGCTCAACCGGCAGATGCTGGAGGTGCTCGACGATCTCGAATATCGCGACGATGTCGGCGTGCTGGTGCTGGGCGGGGAGGGCAACAGCTGGTCTGCGGGCATGGACCTCAAGGAATATTTCCGCGAGACCGAGGCTCAAGGGCTGCGCGGCGTGCGAAAGTCGCAGCGCGAGAGCTATGGCTGGTTCCGCCGGCTGCGTTGGTTCCAGAAGCCGACCATCGCGATGGTCAACGGCTGGTGCTTCGGCGGCGGTTTCGGCCCGCTGTTTGCCTGCGATCTGGCGATCTGCGCGGACGAGGCGCAATTCGGCCTGTCGGAGATCAACTGGGGCATCTTACCGGGCGGCGGGGTGACCAAGGTGGTGGTCGATCTGCTGCCGATGCGCGACGCGATGTGGCTGACGCTGACCGGCGAGCTGATCGACGGCAAGCAGGCGAGCGCGATGCGGCTGGTCAACGAAAGCGTGCCGCTCGACCGGCTCGAGGCGCGCACCACCGAGGTGGCACAGCTGCTGCTCAAGAAGAACCCGGTCGCGCTGAAGTTCGCCAAGGATGCGGTGCGCCGGGTCGGCGTGATGACCTATGACGAGGCCGAGGACTATCTGGTCCGCATGCAGGAAGCGGCCAATTTCCACGACAAGACCGACGGGCGCAAGGAAGGCATCCGCCAGTTCATCGACGAGAAGAGCTACAAGCCGGGGCTTGGGGCCTATGACCTCGACAAGGCGGCGCGCAAGCTCGAGCAGGGCTGAGTCCAGCCTGAGAGACGCCAAGTCGGGGCGGCCCGTTGTCGCCCTGCGCATTCGTGCAAGGCTTCGTCTGGCACCGCGAGGGTGGCAGCCGCTCCTGCGAGAACCCAAGCCGCTAAGCATTGGATGCCGTCAAACAGACTTAGATTTTTCTTATGAGCAAGCAGCAAATCTGATTAGAGCCGCCAGGGTCTATCTGCAATGTTCTCTCACATAGCATTTCCGGACGAGAAATGCACCATGGGGAGAATGCCATGAGCCTGATTCGCAAGATCCGCATCCGCGCCGCGACCAGCACTGCATTGGGGCTGCTCGCGCTTTCCGCTCCGCCGCAAGCGGCATGGGCCCAAGCCACCAGCCCGGATAGCCAGACAGGGGCGGACAGTTCGCAACCGCAGGAAATCATCGTCAGCGCCCGCCGCCGCGAGGAATCGCTGCAGGAAACGCCGGTGGCGGTCACCGTGTTCAGCGGCGAGGCGCTGGAGGATCGCCAGATCACCCAGACCCAGGATCTGGAGCGGTTCACGCCTAGCCTGCAGTTCAAGCCGGCCGGTCAGCTTTCGGGCAACAGCGCGGCAGCCGTGGTGTTCATCCGCGGCATTGGCCAGCTCGATCCGACGGCTGCGGTCGATCCGGGCGTCGGCGTCTATATCGACGATGTCTATGTCGGCCGCTCGGTCGGCGGCACGATCGAGCTCGGCGATATCGCAAGCGTGCAGGTGTTGCGCGGTCCGCAGGGCACATTGTTCGGCCGCAACACCATCGGCGGCGCGATCCTGGTCAACACGCGCGAGCCCGATTTCGACGGTTTTTCGGGGCGCAGCCGCCTTCGTACCGGCGAAGACAATCTCATTGAAGGCTCGACCGCGCTCAACCTGCCGATCGCCAGCAACCTTGCTGCGCGCGTTTCCGGCGGTTTCCGCAGCCGCGACGGCTATGTCCGGCGTGAATTCGATGGGCTGCGGCTGGGCAATGACAATGTCTACACGCTCAACGCGTCGCTCAAATGGGAGGCATCGCCGAGCTTCACCCTGCTGCTGCGCGGCGACTATACCGAGCGCAACGAGAATGGTGCGCCCTTCGTGTTCGCCGGGATCAACGAGCAGGCCCCCGTTCCGGCCATTGCCAGTGTCGGTGCCGGTTGTCCCGGCGCGACGATCCCGTTTGCGCCGCTGACGCCCGGAAACCCGCGCTTCGGCGCGCCCAATGTGCCGCTGATCAACGACCCGCGCTGCGCGAATGATTTCTACAACCGTGGTCCCTTCACCAATGGCGGCACCGCGCCGGTGCAAAGCACGTCCAAGGTCTGGGGTCTTTCTGCCACCGCGAGCCTGGAGCTGTCCGAGGCGCTGACGGTCAAGAGCATCACGGCCTATCGTGACACCGACTCGCGCGGCATTCGCGACGCCGACAACACGCCGTTCGTGATCCTGACCACCGATGTCGGGGCGCAGTCGAAGCAGTTCAGCCAGGAGGTCCAGCTCCAGCTCGATGCCGGCCCGGTCAACGGCATTCTCGGCGCCTATTATTTCGACGAGGACACCAACGAGCGCGCCTCGGTGCCGATTTCGTTCCCGCCTTCACCGCCGGTGATCGCGTCGATCCTCGCCGGCGGACCGGGAAGCCGCGACCTTCAGCTGTCCGATCTCGAGACCAAGTCCTTCGCGGTGTTCGGCGAGTTGAGCTGGGAGGTTGCAAGCGGCCTCGAGCTCACCGGCGGGCTGCGCTATACCGAGGACCGCAAGACCTATCAGGGCACGGTGCTCAACCTGTTCCCCTCGACCCGTCCCGATCCCAATCCGCTGCCGACCCTGGCCATCCCGCAGGGCGGTCCGCTGTTCATCTTCCCGAACCCGAACCGCGAGACCTTCTCGGCGCTGACCGGGTCGGCGAGCGTGCGCTACCAGGTTTCCGACTGGCTGAGCACCTATATCTCCTATGCGCGCAGCTTCAAATCGGGCGGCTTCAACACCCGGTACAACGCCGCACCGGCGGGCAATGTGCCGATCCCGTTCGATGAGGAAACGGTCGACAGCTACGAGCTCGGCGCGAAGATGGATTTCGGTGCGCTTCGCCTGAACCTCGCGGCCTTCCAGGCGGATTACCAGGATATCCAGCTGATCTTTCGCGCCGGGCCCGTGCCGCTGCTGTTCAACGCCGGCAAGGCGCGCATTCGCGGGTTCGAGGCCGAAGCCTCGTATCGCGCCGGCGGCTTCGTGTTCGATGCGTCGGTGAGCCTGCTCGATGACGACATCCTGTCGATCACCGCCATCCCGGGTGCGACCGCGACCGTGCTTCCCGGCGACGACCTGCCGCTGACGCCCTCGTTCCAGGGCAGTTTCGGGATCGCTTATGATTTCCAGCTGACCGATGCGATGAAGCTGACGCCGCGCTTCGACGGGTCATACACTTCGTCGCTGGTGTTCATCACCGGCAGCGTGCCGGAGATCGAGCAGGACGGCTATTTTGTCGGCAATGCGTCGCTCACGCTGTCGCACGAGGATGGGTGGAAGCTGCAGGGCGGCCTTACCAACCTGTTCGACGAGCGTTACCTGATCCAGGGCAACGCATCGCTGGCGACGCTGGGCTATGCCGAGCGGATCTTTGCCCGTCCGCGGCAATGGTTCCTCCAGGCGAGCTTCGAATTCTGATGCCGGACGGACTTCCGGACAAACCAAGCTACGGCCAGATTTAGATTTTTCTTATGCGGTGCGGCTGGGTGACGCGTCAGCGCGATACCAGCCGCAGCTCCGCGAGAAAGGCGGCTTGCACCCTGGTCGGGCGCCAGCCGCTGCGGGTGGTAATGCCGATCGTTCGGCTCAATTCGGCGGGGACTTCACCAATGATCGCGAGCAATCCGGTGGAAAGCTCCAGCCCGACCTGGTCGGGGGAAAGCATGGCGAGAAAGTCGCTGCTGGCCAGGATATGGCGGATGGCGATAACCGATCCGCATTCGATCGGAACTCTGGGCAGCTCCAGCCCTGCATTCTCGAACATCGCGCGCCAGCGGGCATGCAGCGGGGTGCCCTGGGGCGAGGCGATCCAAGGATATCCGGCAAACTGCGCCAGGCTGGCATGGCCGCCGGCCAGCGGATGATCGCTGCGTCCGATGATCGCCGGTCGGTCAAGAAACAGAGGTTGCTGCTCGAGATCGTCTCCTGGGGGAGGATCGCGCAAGGCGCCGACGATGACATCCAGATCGCCGTCGCGCAGCGGCTCGATCAGATCGGCGAACGCGCCTTCGGTCACCAGGATGCGTGCTTCGGGATGCCGGGCATGAAAGGCCGCCACCGCTTCGGGCAGAATCCGCGCGCGAGAAAGCGGCATCGCACCGACCGCAATCCGGCCGATTTCGCGTCCCTTCAGCGTCTCGACCTCGGCCAGACCCGCACGCAACTCGGCGCGGGCGAGGCGGAAGGCGCGCACCGTCCGGCGACCGCTTTCGGTGAATGCGATGCCCTTGCCGCGCCGTTCCACCATCGATCGCTTGAGCACGATGGCAAGATCGGCCAGCGCGCGGTGCAGCGCGGGCTGCGACAGGCCGGTGATGGCGCTGGCGCGGGCATAGCTGCCACCCTCGGCCAGGGTCAGCAGCGCGCGCATCTGCGCCATCGTCACCAGCGGGCTGCCGATATGGTCGAGCGCACGCTCGATGCGCGGGGCCAGCAGTTCCGCAGCTTCGGTCGGCTGCATGCCCTCGGGCAGCCGGTGGAACAGCGCGATGCCGAGCTGCGCTTCCAGTTTCGACAGGCCCTGGGTGACCGCAGGCTGCGAGATGTTCACCTGGCTCGCGGCGGCAGACAGGCTGCCGAGCCGTGCGATCGCCGCCACCGATCGCAGATGGCGCAGATTGAGGCTCTCCATCATGCGCTTTCGCCCCTATCGCGACGACGGGTGGATGGCGTGCCGCATAGCCTGCTGCGCCTAGCCGTGCTTGCGGATCAGCCGCAGCCCGTCGAGCAGAGCTGCAACCTGGCTGTCCTCGAACAGCACCTGGAACCGCTGCTCGTGGGTGTCGATCGCCTTGCGCGCGTCCCGGGCCATGGTCTCACCAGCAGGGGAGAGAAACAACGCCTGCGAGCGGCCATCGACCGGCGCGCGATAGATCAGGTCGCGTTTGAAAAGCCCTGCAATCAGCGGCACCATGTTGGCGCGCTTGATCGCGAGCAGACGTCCCACATCGCTCTGCGTGCAGCCGGGGGACGATTCGATCACCAGCAGGATCGACGCTTCGACCGGGCGCAGCCCCGTCTCGCGCAGCGCTGCGGCCAGGTCCGCCATCATCACGCTCGACGCGCGGCGCAGCTGGTAGCCCAGCAGGGCATCGAGGGGATCATGCAGCGCGGCGGGCGGATCGTTTCTGGCCATAAGCGGCTTTACCCCGATTGCATCGCTTGGCCAACATTGATATGCGGCATATCAATCAACGAGAGGATGGTTCCGATGTTCAAGACGGATTTGCTGATCGGTGGAAAGGCAATCGAGGCCGCTGACCGGTTCGACCGGATCAACCCGTTGACGGGCGATGTGGCCACGCGTGCAGCAGCGGCAACAGTGGCCGATGCGGCTGCGGCGGCCGATGCGGCGGCAGCAGCGCTGCCCGGCTGGGCGGCGCTCGGGCCGGGTGCTCGTCGCGCGGCGCTGACCCGTGCGGCCGATGCAATGGTCGCGCGGCAGGCCGATTTCATCGCCGCTATGCAGGCCGAGACCGGCGCGACGGCCGCCTGGGCCGGGTTCAACCATATGCTCGCGGTCAATATGGTGCGCGAGGCGGCGGCGATGACGACGCAGATCGGCGGCGAGGTGATCCCGTCCGACAAGCCGGGTTGCATCGCGATGGCGGTGCGCGAGCCGGCGGGCGTGGTGCTGGGCATCGCACCGTGGAACGCGCCGATCATCTTGGGTGTGCGCGCAATCGCGATGCCGCTCGCCTGCGGCAATACGGTCGTGCTCAAGGCTTCCGAGCAGTGCCCGGAAACGCACGCGCTGATCGCGCGCTGCTTCGTCGAGGCGGGGCTGGGTGATGGAGTCGTCAATCTGGTCACCAATGCGCCGCAGGATGCGGGCGAGGTGGTCGGTGCGATGATCGACCATCCGGCGGTGCGGCGCATCAACTTCACCGGATCGACCGCAGTCGGGCGCATCATCGCGAGGCGCGCGGCCGAGCATCTCAAGCCCTGTCTGCTCGAACTGGGCGGCAAGGCACCGCTGCTCGTGCTCGAGGATGCCGATCTCGACGAGGCGGTGAAGGCGGCGGCATTCGGCGCGTTCATGAACCAGGGGCAGATCTGCATGTCGACCGAGCGGATCATCGTGGTCGATGCGGTTGCCGACGCCTTTGTCGAGAAATTCGCCGCAAAGGTCGCGACGCTCGGCGTGGGCGATCCGCGCGAAGGCAAGGCGGCGCTCGGCGCGGTGATCGATCGCAAGACCGTGGATCATGTCGGCACGCTGGTGCACGATGCGCTGAACGCCGGCGGCGTCCTGGTCAGCGGCGGGGCATCCGAGGGCGTGCTGATGCCCGCGCATGTCGTCGATCGGGTCACGCCTGACATGCGCCTGTTTCGTGAAGAGAGTTTCGGCCCGGTGGTCGCGGTCATCCGCGCACGCGACGAGGCCGATGCGATCGCGCTCGCCAACGATACCGAATACGGCCTGTCCGCATCGGTGTTCACCCGCGACATTGCACGCGGGCTCAAGGTCGCGCGGGCGATCAAGTCCGGCATCTGCCATGTCAACGGCCCGACCGTGCATGACGAGGCGCAGATGCCTTTCGGCGGCGTAAAGGCCTCGGGCTATGGCCGTTTCGGCGGCAAGGCGGGGATCGATGCCTTTACCGAACTGCGTTGGATCACGGTCGAGACCGAGCCCGGCCACTACCCGATCTGAGCGACACCCATGAATTGCAGAACGGCATTCTGAAGAAAGGTAATGAACCGATGACCGAACGTACCGAAGAAGACACCGTCGCCTATACCGTGACAGACCGCATCGCATGGGTGAAGTTCAACCGCCCCGAAAAGCGCAACTGCATGAGCCCCAAGCTCAACCGGCAGATGGGCCGGGTGCTCGACGAACTCGAATTCCGCGAAGATGTCGGCGTCGTCGTGCTCACCGGGGAAGGCACCAGCTGGTCGGCAGGCATGGATCTCAAGGAATATTTCCGCGAGACCGAGGCGCAGGGCCTCGGCGCGACGCGCCAGGCGCAGCGCGAGGCCTATGGCTGGTGGCGGCGCCTGCGCTGGTATCAGAAGCCGACCATCGCCATGGTCAACGGCTGGTGCTTCGGCGGTGGTTACGGCCCGCTGTTCGGCTGCGACCTGGCCTTTGCTGCGGACGAGGCGACCTTCGGCCTGTCCGAGATCAACTGGGGCATCCTGCCCGGCGGCGGCGCTTCCAAGGTGGCGGTGGAACTGATGCCCTTCCGCAAGGCCATGTACCACGCGATGATGGGCGAGAATATCGACGGCAAGACCGCCGCCGAATGGGGTCTGGTCAATGAATCGCTGCCGCTCGCCCAGCTTCAGGCGCGGGTCGAGCAGGTGGCGAAGGTGCTGCTGGAGAAGAATCCGGTAGCGCTCAAGGCGACGAAGGACGCCATCCGCCGCGTGCGCGAGATGACCTATGACAATGCCGAGGATTTCCTGATCCGCGCGCAGGAGGCCGCGAACAGCTTCGACAATCACGGTCGCAAGGAAGGCATCAAGCAGTTCATCGACGACAAGACCTATAAGCCGGGTCTTGGCGCTTATGACGTGAACAAGCAGCCTGCCTGAAGCCGGGAGCGCCGACACCATGATCGATCTGGAAACCCCGCCTGTGGCCGCATCGTCGCAGCGTGATCTTCGCCGCCTGCTCTCGCCCCGATCGGTGGTGGTGGTGGGCGCGTCGGACAAGCCCGGTGCGCTCGGCGCGTCGGTCGTGTCCAATCTCGACCGCAACGGTTTTGCGGGGCCGGTTTACCTGATCAATCCCAAACGCAGCGAGATCGCAGGCCGGGCGTGCCTGGCCTCGATCGACGACCTGCCGCTGGATGTCGATGTCGCCGTGCTCGCGATCCCGCGTGCGGGCGTGCTCGATGCGGTGCGTGCGCTGGCGGCGCGGCGGTGCGGCGCGGCGATCATCTTTTCCGCGGGCTTTGCCGAAGGCGGTGAGCAGGGTCTGGCCGATCAGCGCGAGCTGGCGCGGATCGCGGACGAGGCGGGCATGGTCATCGAAGGGCCCAATTGCCTGGGGCTGGTCAACTATGCCGATCGCATTCCGTTGACCTTTGTCGAGACGCTGGTGCCGTCCCCTGGCCCGGGGGGCGGCATCGGCATCGTGTCGCAATCGGGCGCGATGGCGGCGGTGCTGGCGACGACCTTCCTGTCGCGTGCCATGAACGTCACCTTGTCGGTCTCGACCGGCAACGAGGCAGGCTCGGGCGTCGAGGATTATGTCGAGCATCTGATCGCCGATCCGGCGACGCAGGTCATCGCGATGATCGTCGAGCAGTTCCGCCAGCCGCAGCGCTTTCTGGCGGCGGCGCGGGCGGCGCGCACGGCGGGCAAGCCGATCGTGCTGCTGCATCCCGGCAAGTCGAGCGCGGCACGCGAGAGCGCGGCGACGCATACCGGCGCGATGGCGGGCGATTATGTGCTGATGCGCGCGATGGTCGAGCGCGCGGGCGTGGTCTTTGCGGAAACGCTGGAAGAGTTGGGCGACATTGCCGAGATCGCCTCGCGCTGCCCCGCGCTGCCGAGCGGCGGCCTGGCGGTCGTAGGAGAGTCGGGCGCGTTCAAGGCGCTGACGCTCGACCTGTGCGAAGAACTGGGGCTCGACCTGCCGGTGCTGACCGATGCGAACGCGCCGACGGTGCGTGCGGCGATGCCCGATTTCGTCGCGGTCAGCAATCCGCTCGACATCACCGCTCAGGGGCTGGTCGAACCGGCCATCTATGCGCGGCTGGTCACCGCGTTGCAGGGCGATGATCGGTTCGGCTGCATCGTCACCGGCATCATCCAGACCGATGCGACGACCATCGGCATCAAGCTGCCCCCGCTGCTGAGCGCGGTCGAAGGCGGTGATCGTGCCAAGCCGGTGATCTATGCCAGTCTCGACGAAGGCACATTGCTGCCGCCAGACATTCTCGACCGGCTGCGTGCGGCCGGCGTGCCGGTCTTCCCCAGCACCGAACGCGCCTTTCGCGCGATCGCGTGATTGGTCGCGCTGGGCCAGCGCGACCTGACCGAGCGCGCGCCGGAGCCGCTGGCGCTCGACCTGCCGACCTGGCGCGGGGTCATCCCCGAATATCAGGCCAAGGCGCTGCTCGACCCTGCCGGCATTTCGTTCCCGCAGGGCGGCTTTGCCGCAACGCCCGAAGAGGCGACACAGGTCGCCGCGCGCATCGGCTATCCGGTGGTCATCAAGGCACAGGCGGCGGCGCTGGGGCACAAGAGCGACGCGGGTGGCGTGATCCTCAACCTGGCCGACGAGGCTGCGCTGCTGTCCGCCTGGGACCGGCTCCATGCGAATGTCGCAGCCTACGATGCCAGCCTGGCGCTCGATGGCGTGCTGGTCGAGGCGATGGGCCAGCGCGGGCTTGAGCTGATCGTCGGCGCGAAGCGCGATGCGCAATGGGGGCCGGTGGTGCTGGTCGGCTTTGGCGGCGTGACCGCGGAATTGCAGCACGATGCGCGGCTGATCACGCCCGACATGACCGAGGCAGCGATCATCGCCGAACTGGGCCGGCTGAAAAGTGCCGCGCTGCTGCACGGCTATCGCGGCTCGCCCGCGCTCGACGTCGCGGCGGTCGCCCGGCTGGCGATGCGGATGATCGACGTGATGGTCGGCACGCCTGCCATCGCCGAGGTCGATCTCAATCCGGTGATCGTCTACCCGGATGGCCAAGGTCTCGTCGCGCTCGATGCATTGATCTACACGCACTGAGCGGTCCACCGGTCTTCACAACCGGGGGCAGGCGATGACGCAAGGGAGAGGAACATGGCTGCATCGCAGCAGGGCATGACATCGGGCGATCCGGCGGCGATCATCGATACCGGGCCGATGTCGGGCTATCAGTGGTCGATCGTCGCGACGATGGTGGCGCTCAACGCGCTCGACGGATTCGACGTCATGTCGATCAGCTTTGCCTCGCCGGGCATTTCTGCCGCCTGGGGCATCGATCGCGGCGTGCTGGGGCTGGTGCTGTCGATGGAGCTGGTGGGCATGGCGCTGGGATCGCTGACGCTGGGGCGGCTCGCCGATACCGCCGGGCGGCGCAACACCATCTTGCTGTGCCTGGCGCTGATGACCGTCGGCATGCTCGGCGCGGCCAGTGCGGGCGGCGTGATCGCGCTTTCGGCCTGGCGCGTTCTCACCGGGCTGGGCATCGGCGGCATGCTCGCGGCGATCAACGCGGCGGCGGCCGAGGCCGCGAATGCGCGCTACAGGCCGCTCGCGGTGGTCATCATGGCGGGCGGCTATCCCGTCGGCACGGTGCTGGGCGGGCTGGCGGCAACCCAGTTGCTCCAGCATTTCGATTGGCAATCGGTCTTTCTGTTTGGCGCGGCCTGGTCCGCGCTGATGATCCTCGTCACCTGGTGGCGCGTTCCCGAATCGATCGCCTATCTCGCCAGCCGTCAGCCCCAGGGCGCGCTGGAGCGGATCAACCGCACATTGCAGACGATGGGGCACCGGACCGTCGACAGCTTGCCAGCAGGCGGCGCGCAGACGGGCAGGGTCCCATTGTCGCGGCTGTTCGCGCCCGAATGGATCAAGGTCACCGCGGCGATGACGCTGGCTTATCTCGGTCATATCATGACCTTCTATTTCGTGATGAAATGGATCCCCAAGATCGTTGCCGATCTCGGCTATCCCCCGGCAGAGGCGGCAGGCGTGCTCGTCTGGGCGAGCATCGGCGGGGCCAGCGGATCGCTGGTGCTCGGCCTGCTGACGCTGCGCCTGCCGGTACGCAGCCTGACCATCGCCGCGATGCTGGTATCGTGCGTGCTGGTAGTCATCTTCGGCATGGGCCAGGGCGATCTGGCGCGGCTGTCAATGGTCGCTGCCGCCGCCGGTTTCATGACCAATGCCGGGGTCGTCGGGCTCTATGCTCTGGTGGCGACCGGCTTCCCGGTCGCGCTGCGTGCTTCGGCGACAGGGTTCGTCATCGGCGTGGGGCGCGGCGGATCGGCGCTCGCTCCTTCGCTTGCGGGCCTGCTGTTCGCGCTGGGCTATGGCCTGCCGGTGGTCGCGCTGCTGATGAGCCTCGGCTCCGTCCTCGCCGCCTGTGCACTGCTGATCGGAAGGAAGCGCGCGGCCTGATACCGGCGCGTCCTTACCCGACCTAGAAATCGTAGGTCAGGGACGCCTTGAAGGTCCGCGGTGCACCCAGTTGCAGGTCGGGCCTGAAGCTGTCGAAGGCCGAGGCCCAATAGTCGGCATCGGCAATATTATCCACATTGAAGCGGAAGGTCAGCGGCTTGCCAGCAAGCACCGTGACATAGCGCGCGCCTAGATCGACACGGGTCCAATCCTGCAGGAACAGGGTATTGCCGATATTGGCCGCCTGTTCGCCAGTATGCACCACACGGCCGGTCAGGGTCAGAGCGGGGATGAAGGGCACATCCCATTCGACATTGGCGTTAAGCGTATATTCGGGCACGCCCACCGCCTGTGCGCCATCGCTGACGCCGTTCTGCGTCCGGCGCAGCTTGGCGTCGATCACCGATCCGCCGCCGATCAGACGCAGCCCCTTGGTCAGCTCGCCCGCGACGGTGAATTCGATGCCGCGATGACGCTGGATGCCAAAGGGGCCGAATTCGAGCGTACCGGCATTGTCCGGGTCGGGGCGCAGGATCGCGCTTTCGCGGTCGATCTGGAACAGCGCCAGCGACAGATCGATCGCGCCAAGCCTGAGCTTTCCGCCGACTTCATATTGTTCGGAGACGAACGGCGGGAGGATTTCGCCCGCATTGCTGACCGGCAGAGCCGCGCCGCCCGAGGGGTTCGCACCGGTCAGCGGTGCCGCAGCGCCCTGAACCAGCCCCTCGATGCGGTTGGCATAAAGCGACAGGTTTTCGGTCGGCTTGATCACCAGCCCGAAGACGGGCGTTACTTTGTCCTCGTCATATTCGCTGACCAATGCGCCTGTGGCATTGGAATAGGATTTGGCGTTGATCACCTGCAGGCGAAGGCCCGCAGTAACGAGGATACGGTCGTCCCAGAAACCGATCGTATCCGAGAAGAAGGCGCTGGCCAGCCGCGTGCGCGAGATCGGGAAGGGATCGTCCAGATTGCCACCGACAAAGGTCACCCGGGTCGAGGGCGTGACTTCCACCGGAGCGTAGAGATTGTTGCGCTGCGCAGATATGTCGAAGAACCGGAAAGCGTTGCGGTTGACCAGCCAGTTCATCGACCCGCCGAAATTGAATTCGTGGCTGATGCCGCCGCCGCTCAGCTTCGCGCGCGCGCCGATGGTCGCGGCCTCGTTATTGTCGGTGCGCGGGATGAACGAGCTGCTGACCGTGATGTCGCCGTTCAAGTTGACCAGGGTCGGGGTGCTGTAAACGCCCTCTTCGGATCCATCGCGCGCGCCGAATGCGGCATAGACCATGACATCCTTGGCGACGTCATACTCCATGCGGAACTGCCCGAAAATGTCGCGCAGCGTCGTGTACTGCCAGGGCTGGCCAAAATTGGTGCCGGCATCGGGCGCGTCGGGGATGGCCGTCAACGTGTTGACGCGCAGCTTGGGGCGGAAATGCGACACCTTGACCCGCTGATAGGCAAGGTCGAGCATCGCGCGGAACGGACCCGAATTGTAATCGATGGCCGCTCCGAGCAGATAGCTGCTGCGAAATTCGTCGTCGATCGAGGCATCGCCCGCGCGCGCGGTGCCATTGATGCGGATGCCCCACTCGCCGTTCCTGCCCAAGCGGCGTCCGACATCGAACCCACCGCCGACATGCTCCGGTCCGGTGATGCCGATCGTCGCCCGGGTGATCGGGTCGGCGGTGGCGCGCTTGGGGATCAGGTTGACGCTGCCGCCGATGCCGGTGCCTCCGGGGGCTGCGCCGTTGAGGAACGCGCTGGCACCGTTGAGGACCTGCACCGATTCATACAATTCCGGCGCGACAAGCTGGCGCGGGGTGATGCCGTACAGTCCGTCAAAGCCGATATCGTCACCCGCCAGCGCGAAGCCCCGGATGACGAACAGTTCGCCCGCGATGCCGAAACCGGTGGTGGTACGGATGGTGGGGTCGTTCTCCAGCACCTGGCCCAGCGTCTGCGGCTGCTGGTTGAGGATCAGCGCGGCATTATAGCTGCGAATGGCGAACGGGATGTCCGCTGCATCCTTGTCGCCGAGCACCCCGGCGCTGCCTTTCAGTTCGACGCCCGACTGGTTCTGGCGCTGGGCGGTGACGATGATGGTTTCCCTGTCCTCTGCCTCCGGCTGCTGCTGCGCCAGGGCGGGGCTGGCCAGGCCGATCGCCCCGAGCGCGGTGGCGGCAAGCAGGGCAGGGCGGAACGAGAAACTCTTCACGGCTTGAATTCCTTGGATTGAGAAGTGCAAAGATCAGGTGCGGCGCGCGCGCATCGCCCAGAAGACGGCGGCGACCGGCGCGCTGAGCGCGGCCCAGGAGGCGGCATCGCGCCAGCCGTCCCCGGTGAGTGCGACGACAAGCCCCGCAAGGCCGATGCCGAAAATGGCGAGCGGCCAGGCGAAGATGGTAAGGAGCGATCGCGAGCGGGTCATTCGGCGGGCTCGGCAATGGGGGCTGGCGACCGGACTTGCGCGGGGCTGCTCGTCCGGCCCCTGGCCAGCCAGAGATATAGGCCCGTGCCCAGCACATGCATGGTGAACAGCGTCAATGCGGCCCAGAGCAGCTTGAGCGGCAGGCCACCATAGTCGCCGAAATGCAGCGGCCGTGACAGCGATAGCGCCTGATAATACCAGGGCATTTGCCGGGCGTCGGTAAAGCGACCGGTCTCCGCGTCAACCAGCGCCGGGGTCAGCAATCGTTCGGTCAGCGGACTATCGCCCTGGAAGAACACGGCATAATGATGGTTGGAGCTGAATGTGCCGCCGGGAAAGGCGATGAATTGCGGATTGTTGTCCGGCAGCCTGGCACGTGCTGCGGCCATCGCGGTGTCGAGCGAGCCATAGCGCGCTGGATCGAGCGGCTCGCGCCCGGCATATTCGCGCGTCATCGCGGCGAGTTCGTTTGCCTTCCACAGTTTCTCGATCGGCACCGCGAAGGCGTTGATCACCCCGGTCAGCCCGACGACCAGCATCCAGGCGAGGCCGACGATACCCAGCAGGTTGTGATAATCGAGCCATTTGGTGCGGGCGCTGCGGCCGCTGCGCAGCGTGCCGAAGTCGAGCTTTCGCATGAACGGCGCATAAAGGACCAAGCCCGACACCAGGGCCGCGACGAAGGAGATGCCCATTACGCCCAGAAACAGCATGCCGGGCAGGCCCAGGAACATGTCGGTATGCAGCTTGAGCAGGAAGTGCATCACGCCGCCGTCGTTTTCCGCCACCTTGCCGATCAGCTTGCCCGTCGAGCGGTCGAACGACTGGATCGTCATTTCCGCTGCTGGAGAATCGGGGCGCGGCCCGGTGGTGATCGTCATTGACGGCTGATCGTTGTCGAATGCCATGTAGAGCGGCACTTCGCCCGGCCGATTGGCGAGCGCCCGCGCCAGCATGTCGTCCAGCGATAGCAGGCCTTCGTTCGTGCCCGACGAGCCGATGCCGGGCATCCCGAACACCGGCTGCTCCTCGGTCAGATAATCGATCTCGTCGTGGAAGATCAGTGGCAGCCCCGTGATGCACAGCATCAGCAGGAATGCGGTGCACGCCAGGCTCGTCCATTTGTGCACGACGGCCCAGGTCCTGATCGAGGAGCGGGTCATGATCTGTCCGCGAAGCCCGTCACGACGTCCGCATCATGTTCGTCACAGTGCACAAGCATCGCCAATCCCGATTCCATCGGGCTGGGGAGCTATCGCAACGGACGGATTTCGTCAATGATAATCATTCGCATTTATCGGATGAAAATCGATTGCGAATATCACGCAGAAGCGGCGTGCCCTGCTCCGGCCTTAGGTGTCGGGCAGGGCATCGCCGCAGTCTTTTCCGAGCAGAGCTATCGCACCGGTTCTTCAAACCCCAGGAAGACGGCGGCCTCATCGACCGACTTGCGCGTGGAAACCACCGCGTTCGCCGGGAAGCTCTCGTCCGGCCACCCCAGAGCGATGCTCTTCATGATCACCTGATCGTCCGCGATCCCCGCATGTTCGCGCACGACGGGTGACTGCATGATGCCCTGGCTGTTGATGACCGTGCCGAGCCCGCGCGACCATGCCGCGTTGACCAGGGCCGTCGCGACAGCGCCGCAATCGAACGGAGTATCGTCGCTGCCGTCCAGTTCGCGGTCATAGGTGATGATGATGCACACCGGTGCATCGAACTGACGGAAGCCGCGCAAAACCCAGTCCTGGCGGGCATCTGCGTCGTCGCGCGCAATGCCCATTGCAGAAAATAGCTGTTTGGCGACCCCGATCTGCCGGTCACGATGTGGTCCGGCAAAGGGCTTGCCGGTGCGGAATTCGCGCGACTGCGGCACGCCGGCGATCATCCTCTCGGTATTGCCCTGCCGGATCCGGTCGAGCGGTTCGCCGGTAATCACGTAGAAATTCCACGGCTGTGTGTTCATCGAAGAGGGCGCGCGCATCGCGATCTGCAGGATCTCTTCGATCAGGGCGCGCGGCACCGGATCGGGTCTGTATCCACGGATGCTGCGGCGACCCAGAACGACCTCGTCAAAATGCATGCAGGCTCCTATGAATGCAAAGCCTGTTCATGAACCAACCGGGGCGGTGTGGAAAGCCCGGTTTCAGGGCCCCTGGCCGAGGATTTTACTACCGATACGCCCATTCTCCCGGAAGCCCTCGAACCTGGCTTCGGACCCGTCTGCAAAGATTATGCAGGGCTTTATGCGAGAACCGGCTATGGCTGGTACGGTCGTCCTCCTGAAGCGATAGGTCTGTTCGTGCGATCCGTTACCGGCAAGCGTGTCCTGCTGCTCCACAATGCCAAATCGCGGCAGGGCGAGGCTGCACTCGGGCCGGTGCGCGCGCGGCTGGATGCGGCGGGCCTCTCGGTCACTGCCGAGCCCTTCGCCAACCTGCCCGAAATCGCGCGGGACATCTCGCGGCTGCATCAATCGGCCGATATCATCGTGGTGTGCGGCGGCGACGGATCGATCTCATCGGCGGCCCCGGCGGTGATACAGAGCGGGCTGCCGCTGGGCATCATTCCGGCTGGAACCGCCAACGACCTTGCGCGGACGCTGTCCATCCCACTCGATTTTGCTGCCGCTGCGGACGTGATCGTTGCCGGGCACACACGGCAGATCGATGTCGGCATGGTCAACGGCCATGCCTTTTTCAACGTCGCCAGCATCGGCCTCAGCAGCGATCTGGCGCAGAAGCTCGATCCTGCGATCAAGAAGCGCTTCGGGCGGCTGGGCTATGCGGTCGCCGCGCTGCGGATTCTGGCCGGGGCACGGCGGTTTCGCGCGACGATCATCGAGAAGGGCAGCGGGATCAGGGTCAAGACCTATCAGATCGCGATCGGCAACGGGCGTCTTTACGGGGGTGGCAATGTCGTCGAACAGACCGCCGCGATCGATGACGGGTCGCTGGACCTCTACAGCCTGGAGATGCGCAACCTTTGGAAGCTCGCCTTGATGGTGCGCGCCTTCCGCACGGGTACGCATGGCGCCTGGAAAGAGGTCAGGACCGCCCGCTGCGTCGAGTTCGATATCGAGACGCGCCGCCCCATGCCGATCAACACCGACGGGGAAATCGTCACCGCGACGCCAGCGCATTTCAAGGTCCTGCCCGGCGCGATTACCGTCCTCGCTCCTGCAGCGGTCGCCAGGCAAGGCGTGGCTTTACGCCTGTTTCATCGCTGAACCCCAGTCAGGGGATGTCTGATCGAGGAAATGAGTGGCGGAGCGGGAGGTAATATCAAGTTAAGTATATGTATTTGAAATAATTTGCTAAATATCAGGCCAGACAAATCGGTCCCACGACGCGTACCCTGTGTGATTTACATGCCATTCAAGCCGTGCCTAGACTATGACAAATTACGCCATCATTGTCTAACGTTTTCGGAAGAGTTGTCGATGATGTCTGTTTCTGTTAAGAACGTGTCGAGACGTAAGCATCAATTCGCAACGATGGCACAGCTGCATGGCTCTGCTACCGACGAGGGCGGCGATGAAATGGCTCGTGTTTGTGTCTAAGGCGTGCAAGCTGCCTGTCAGGTTCCAGCAATGCGCCGGGCAGTCGTGGGTGGCCGATTATGGGTGGGAAGCTGCCGCTGAAAAGCCTAGCAAATCTGCTGCCCATTCGCGGTGATCCCAACGGAGGTAATTGGCTGCACTCGAATAAGGGAAAGGTTGCCATCACCGCTCGGTTGGCCCTCCACAAATGAGGTGGCGTGGTCAATTGAACCACCGCAATAGCGTATGAGGAGCGTATCAGGCGTAAGGAGCGACAGCGTCGGCTTAGGTCCGCCAGTCCCCTCGAAAATCAGCGAACGTTCGCCTTCGACAGCATAGTAAACGGAGTGCCTGACCCGGGTCAGAGCCGTCGTCCGCTCATCGTCCTCTATGAAGAACGTACCTTGAAACTCGCCAATTCGAACTTTCTCGATAACGCCGCCATCACGTTCGCAGCCTTGCAGAAAAACAAAAGTCGCGGCGACCACAAGCTTCCATATCCTCATCTTTATGCTCCCAATGCGCGGAGATTGGAGGCGTCGAGACACGACTGCAATTGATGTCGTGGACGGCTCTCCACCCCTGCGGGATAATCCT
>CEPQ01130635.1_pt1 | contig 105417 bp, 139 predicted proteins | sample 530411 | NCBI WGS metagenome assembly CEPQ01 (sample SAMEA2620039, study PRJEB7988) | marine metagenome | isolation source: saline water (ENVO:00002010), including
TCCTCATTTCTTAATATGTATATATTATACGTTGAAATAAGCTGTTTGGCAATTACTTTTTAAATTTATTTAATACCTCAGTAAGTTCTTTCACTGTCATCTTGCCCCAGTCTATAGAACTATCTAAATGCTCTAAACATACATCTATATAAGGCTTTTTTAAGCGACCTGTAGGAATAGAATACTCTCCTACTTTTATATCCGAGGCTTTTTCTAAATCGGTAACAGTTAGCTTCTCCATTGCTGGGCAGCCTAGATTTTCTGCTATTTCTTTTTTGGTTAGTCTTTTAGGCTTCTTTTCTTTAGAATGCCCAGGGCATGTACCTATAGTTTCTAGTTGTTGCTGATAGAATCTGTCGCCCATAAAGAATGGCCTCTCTCTGTTAGTCCATACAAGATCGAAGCTTTTCGCTTTATCTCGCATGTAAAATAATCTGTATTTGTCTACTAAGTTTAACTGGGGGTAATAATCCTTCAGAGTTGTGCAATTAGGTAAAGGGGTTCTAATTACTAACTCTGAAGGATCTAGGATTCGTGGTAGTTCTTCTAAAATAAACGTGGTGCTCTTATGGATTCGTCCATATCGGAAAGAGTACTCTTTACCTACTGCTACTGCAAGGTCGTACAATAGTGTATAGTTTCCGCCTGTTTTACAAGCCCACCGAGTGCAGGGGTGGTTTACATGAGTTGGTTTGTAGGAGGTTTGAATATTTCTTTCTCCGGCTGCCACAGATAAAATTTGAGCGTACTCTAGGGGCATCTTTACGACATGCTTATCGCAATGATACTGAGCGCACTTTTCTAAATCTGTATCTAACCAGAATATATTCATTATACCAAACCCCTTACAAATGTCAAACTCTTTTTAGAAATTTACACTAAAGTAGTAAAATTAGACTATTGATAGCTACTAATGCCTGCCTCAGCATACCACCGCTTTGCGGCTTTTTCTAGATTTTTCAAGTCCTTTGTAGTTGTATTTACTCTTGAACCCTTAATCGTTACTTTTGCTATAGACGTAAACCATATAATTGGAGGAGCTACGTTCCCCAAATCCTCAATAACTATACCATTTCCCTTAATGGTTTTATCGTTTACAGCGTAGAATGAGCTATGCTCGTTTTTGAGCATAGCTACGATTTCGTCTATTACCTTGCTCATAGAGAGCGTGCAATAAAGCCGCGGATTTTTGCATATCCCGACAATACCTTACGCTTATGCGCTGGGTTATCGAGTACTTTCGGACGCCAGTTAATTAGCTGACCGTAAAGGTTTTGTGCTTCCACGGCGCGTTGGTGATTAGCTTGTAGCTGTTCTGTTAGAGCGCGAGTTAGTTCGTTCTGCATTATTTTGCCTCCTTAGCAAATACTGGGGTGAATGACGGCATTAGTGTTTTGCGACCTGCTCCGTCGTATGAGTAAAACTTTTGAGCTGGGTGTCCGTTTTTACCCGCAGGTTTGCGCTTAGTACCTACCGCAGGAGCTTTAAAAGCTTGCTCGTCGTTAGGATGCGCTTTCAAGTGACGCTTTAGTTTGCGAACTCGATTTTTCTGCATACGGTCTTCTGTTGCGTATGCTGCGTAAGAACCTTTACCTTTACGTGATTTTTGTTTAGCCATCTTTTTTGTTTCCTTTTGTTAATTTATGCGTATATTATACGTGGAAATAAGTTGTCGAGCAAGCGATTTTTTATCGCGTTTTGTTAAGTGTCCAATAATCGACCGTGTAAGAAATCCCACCGTTCTCACTGAATTGCTGAGAAACGCTGTTATCATTATACATTACACCTACTCGGCATGTTTTGCCGTCTAAATGGCGTACCGTGCCGTGCTTTTGTGTTGCAGAGTTAAATACCTTATCCCCTTCTTGGATTTCACATTTAAGTCCAGTGCTCTGATAAAACGCAAAGCATAAAGCTGTTGTGAGGGCAATTCCCCAACCTACTGTTTCTCTTGTCTTCATTTATTTAGTTTCCTTAGTAAAGTGCCAGCAAGCCCCAGTAGCGGGATTGTCGTGCTGGTGTCTAGTTCTACTACAGCGGGTACAAAGTTCGTTTTCGCTTTTTACGAAAGCGATTAAAAATAATACTATTGCTAAAAACGCAAAAAATGCCATGTTATACCTCTACAAAGTTTGAAGGGTTATAACCTTCTGTCTCATAATTAAACTTGTCAGATACATAACCTCTAGGATTAGAGTACAATAGTGTGTCGCCTACAGTTTCTTTAACATACTTATGCGTATGTCCAAATATCCACATAAGCGGCTTTTTGTCTAAAATAAACTGAGTTAAGTCTGTATAATAAGCATGACTTAAATCTTCGTTTTTGTATCTGGTCTTGTCTATCCCCATTTCGTGAGGGGAGTGGTGAGTTACTACTACTGTAGGCTTAGAGTAATCTATAGACTCTAAGAAAAGCATAGCTGAGTAATGCATGCTCGTCCAGTCTAGGATATCTAGTTTACGATACTTAGCTCCTGCTCTTATCTGATAAAAATCGTTCATTTTAAATTTAGCTACTATTTTAGCTACTGGATCTCCACTATTTAAACTAGTCCACAGAGTAGTACCAACAAACTGTATTCCATCTAGTTCTACTACGTCTTCGTCTAATAGAAATACGTTGTCTAGCTCTAGTTCTTTGATCTTGTTTCTGATCTTATTCGGAAGAGTGTCTATGTTGTGCCTGTAGTATTCATGGTTTCCTAGTACATATATTACGTACTTAAACATAGAAGCCCACTTAGGTATGTACTCTTCTCTAAAAGCTTTAGTACCTACGAAAATATCGCCTGCTAATACTAGCACGGCGTCTTTATCACCCTCTATATTATCAGGGTAGCTGAACTCACAGTGAAGATCGCTTAATGCTACAATTTTCATAATTATTTCCTCATTTATTTAATACAAGTATTATACTTTGAAATTAGTAAATTAGCAAATGATTTATAATAAAAAAGAGAGCCGAAGCTCTCTTTTTATGTAGATACTGTCAAAGTAACAAGTACCCTATCCGACCTAGAAGGTGTTTCGTAGTCGAATCTTATAACATGTTTTCCTACAGTTTCTGAAGTTAAGTAAACCTGTATTATGTTTTCCTGTCTAGAGTGATATATTATATCCACCTCATCAGGATTAACTATAGTATAGCTTACTATATTTTCAGGGGAGATCCAAGCAGGATCTATAGTTAGTGTGAAACTATCTACTTCTCCTTGCCTTATTTTACCTCTCCATGTTCCGTCTCCAGACACCGTGGAGTAGTCTCTTGTAGCGTTTATAAAGAAAGGTCTTTGAGCGGCTACTTGTAGTTTAACTATCTTGCTACTAGTAAGGCCTGCTGAGTCTGTAACTACAAGCTCAAAAGCCATAGTTTCAGCTTCTTGTATATCCGGTATTACTACTTTAGCTACAGCTTTACTAGCGTCTTGGATAATCACAGGCGTACCAAGTAACTGGCTCCAAGAGTAGCTGACTATACTAACCGATCCTTGTTCCGAATTAGAACCATCTAATGTAACTTCATCATTACTTGAAACTATCTTATTAAGTCCAGCGTCTGCTACAGGAGGAATACCTGGAGGTAGTGCTGCTGCCTCAACAAACACAGATACTGTAGATACTTCGGAATTAAGACCTAAATTATCTGTTACAACTAGTGTGAACTCAAGATTTTGTGGGGTAGTTGGGGCATCAAATGTAGGTGTTGCCGTTGCGGCACCTGTTAGTGTAACCACATCACCTACCGACTGTGACCACGCATAGCTAACAATCGTTCCGTCGCCATCAGTTGATCCAGTACCGTCTAGTGTTACCGTTGCACCTGCTTCCACTGTTTGATCTGCCCCAGCGTTTGCTGTTGGCGGCTGATTCACTAAAACCTCCTCATTTATTGTAAACTCTACCTCATCACTGGTGCTGCCATCGGCATTTGTCGCTGTAAGGCGTAAAATATAAGTGCCAGGCTCATTAAAAAGTACACTTGGATTAAGTGCTGATACATTTGAAAATGTTGGGTTTTGACCACTTATACAAGACCAAAGCAGCGAGTCAAAGTTACTAGCTGTTGCCGTAGATAGTGCCACAGTGTCACCAACATTAGCCGTTGAGTTTTGGCCTGCATCAACAATGGGTAAAGTTGGTTGCGACACGCTCCACTGATTGAACGTATCCCATTCGTTGAAACTCATGTTTGAACCCTCTTTTCTTGTTGTAGCTGACACATCGTAAGTGTTAAATAGCGGATAGAGGCTATAAGCGCTGTACTGGTACTCATTCCTATACGATAAGAACAACTCTCCAGTAGATTGTTTAAAGTCTCCGCATTGTGGAACTGCATGAATTTTATCTCCTGTCGTAAATGGTAGAGGCTGCTTGAACAATTGCTGTTTATACGGCTGAACCTGATATCCTAACAACTCACCATCTTTCACTTTCTGTAAGTCAAGTGTATCAAATAATAAAACGGAAAGGTATTTATCATCGTATATTGCCGCACTGCCGCCTCCGCTAGGTGGCGTTAATGTGTAATCGCCCAATTCCTCATCATATATCCATGACTGCGCCTTATAAATTAAACCCTTCTGTACTGGCTGAATTTGCCCGTTTTCGTCTAACTCTGGTACAGGCTTTCCATTCTCATCCAGTACAGCAGTGGTTATTCCTGCGTTGTATTCTTTTTGATACTCGTAAGGCTGAGTGGGTGCGTCAGTGTAATATGGCTGCCTAGTTGTACCTAATGTATTGGTAAGTACGGCTAGTGTTCTTGTGTTTGGAACAATAAACTGAGTGATAACCCTTGATTGGTCATTCCACCACTCGTTTTTAGATATTTCGCCAGATAACAATTCAATAGCCGTATTCGTCCCTAACACATCGGAAAGAAATGAATTTGCGCTATTTATATGCGCTATTTCAGTTGGAGTGAAAACACTTCTATTGTAAAACGCTTGCGGCGTTCCGTCTGCCCCTATTGACTCGTTCGGGAAGTACATTACAGGCTCAGAACCAAATGTTACTACATCATCAGGGTCGCTAGTTGTAACAAGTTCGCCCGTTGAAAATGCTAACAAGCTTGGGCCTGCGCTCCAGTTGGTTGTTATTGATGATTGGTTTGCGCCTGAGAATATTTCGCCCCCAAAAAACGACTGCCAATCGGTAGGCACGTTTGACATATTGCCAAGCATCTTCCCGATATCTCTCATAGAGAAATCATCTTCAACCGTTGTTGATGGGTCTTGTGCCGTAGCTGCCGCATTCAGATTATTGGAGTCGAAAACAAAGGTAGTCTGAGGTCTTAGTCCGTTAGCTGCGTAATAATTGTTATTATTAACAATTAACTTCCCGTTTTTCTCATGCAAACCAAGAATGATGAAATATATGTTGCTTATATCAGGGTCTGCATATTCAAACGTTCTTACAACTGGGTCTTGCCCTGCGCCTTCTGACAGGCCCAGCATATCAAGACCGATGTCAGTGCGGTTTAGAGTTGTCGGTATGCTTGCGAAATCTTCCGGCACGATATATGAATTAGGTAAGTCGTACTTAGCTGCTCTAAACAACTTGTACGGCTCACCTTGATCTGAGTTTTGTGCGTACCTGACAGTATAAATACTATTACCGTCTTCTGATAATGTGAAGTCACCCTTACCCTGGCGCATATCACTATCAACGATAGTGAAAGCGCCTTTATGTTTTAAGGTTATCGATTCCGCTAGGGGTAGCGTTGTGGTAGGCATTATGTTGTTACTCCTTTAACTCCGCAACCCTCACTTGATACTGTGTTACCGCTATCAACGTAACCGCGCAGGAATGTACCAGCCGATACCGATAAACCTGTTATAGTCGCAGAGCCACCTGAGTAGGTAACATTTCCGCTAAACACTTCATTGTCGTCAACATCCATCAGATATGTCTTATAAGTCCCTTCTGGTGCGCCGATATCGAGCGTTATACTTACAGTAACAGGAGGCGTACCTTCTGTAACTAAAGACTCAATCGTAACAGGCTCAACCATAACAGCCTGCGAGCCGTGGGTTTCATCACCTGTCGGGAATGTAGTTTCATCGAAATCTTGACCTTGATGGCTTCTAAGCTTGACAGTGCCGCTAGGAATTGATGCAAAAGTTAATACAATCTTGTCAGGTGCAACGTATGAAACACTTGTAGGATTTGATACGGTTGAGAAATCATCATTAGTTAATTGATACAAGCTTGCAGCAAGCGCCGGAACTGTTAGACCTGTGCTACCATTCAAGTTATGAGTGACAGTTACATCATTACCACTATACGTGGCCGATATTGGGATAGGGCCGCGACCACTGTTGCCTGAACCGTTAAATGCCGCTAAAAACGAATCTGAGAATCTAAGCGCTTCGGCCACATAACCTTGACTTGTTCTGTGCAGCCCGTCAGACATAGGCAAATCCATAGATTGATGCGAGATATACACATCAGCCGTAGCGTTGGCGTAATTTGTCTGTGCGTTACGTATTCCTTGCCAGCCTGAGTCATTACCAGTGCCGCCAACGTTACGCCCTAACTGAACAATAAATAACGGTAGCGTATCGGAAGTTTGACCTGTGCGCGACAGGATGTCAGAGCGCAACTCACCAAGGCGCGTTTCGTAAGTCGCTTGCGCACTACCTACGTTTGACTCACCTTGCCCCCACCATAGCGCGTTAAGCTTCCCGCCTACCGCTGTTAATACTGCTTGTCGGTTTGCGTAGTTATCGCCGCCGGGTAAATGTTGTTCAATAGTGGTTGAACCTACTGCGGTTTCGTATGCAGCCACAACACAACCAAGAGACTGAGATATAGCGTTAAGCCCTGCGTAAATACAGCCCCTATCTGTTGGCTGCTGATATTCTGAGCCGTTAAATTTAACAACGTTATCAAGCGGTGTATCGTTAAACGTGCTGTTCCAAAGCATGTCAGTGTTACTCTGCCCCGCGAACTCGATAACCAATCCGAACCCGATTCTTGATGAAGATGCTTGTATTGATGTTGAGTTAGCATAGCGAACAAGTATTCTGTAATAAGGGCCACGCGGTATATCAACATCACCAGAAAATGCGCCGGCCGATGGCGCTGCATCCAATGTAGTCCAATCTGTTACAACTGCACCACTAACAAATTCTTCAACGCGATATTCGATAGCTGTTGGCGTAGTTACACCCTCGTAAGTTCCGCTGATTGTGTAGTTATAAGTAGGCCCGAATGTTGCGTAAACTTTTCTATTTGTCTCTGGTGCTAATTGAATTAAATCACTAGCTGTTGTACCAAGGTCCAAGTCATCAATAAAAGGATTTGATGTTTTACCGTACATACCCGCGTTAATGCTTGTGCCACTTGAAACACCTGATATATCGACGGGAGTTCCTGCGCTCACACCGTTAACAAATACCTCAAGCGTGTTCGCATCACCATCAACTTCAAGCCTTACAATGTCGTCTACTGCCACGCCAACAGGGTAAGTTGTAAGTATGGATTTACTCCCGTTATTACTAGCAAGTACGCTTATGCTTGTGGCGGACGGAAGACGTATTGAAATCCAGTCCAAGCGTGAATCTGTGCGAACAGCAGGTCCACCATCCCTATTCGTTCCTGCAAACTGGTACTTCATCCTAACTTCTGAATACATGGACGTTGAGCCAGCATTGTAGCTCATCACCGTGTTGTCAGTGGCATCTATGACAAGTTGCTCACCTGTTATCCTTGCAGCGTTTACATTAGCAGGGAATTGACCATAAACAGTCCATCCAGCAACGTCTTTTAATAACGTGCCATCTGGATATTCTGAAAAGTCTGTTTGAAATACCGATGCCATTACAAATCACCTATAAAATTAATGACCTTCGTATACGCTATATACTTATTGTTTAAAAATTTTTTCATTAGTTAACTATTCCTATATATTCCACGCTAGTAAGGCTTCCGGCCCATGGCCCTTTTATTTCAACCTTAAACTGCTGGACTAGCCTATCAAAAGGCAATGTAATGTCGAAGAATATATCCTCGTTTTTTACTAGAGGTATATTAATCATTCTTGTATTTTGTGGTATAGGTAAAAATTCGTCACTGTTTCCTAGTCTGCCAGATATTTTGTAAGTACAATCGTATTCTGTAGTAACTGCAGGACTTACTTTTATCCTAATAGTAGTAGTTTCTCTTCTATTGTTAATAATAGAGTCTGATACTAGCTTCCAAGTGTCAGGGTGTAATATGCCCATAATATCCTCTAGTTTAACGTTGTAATATGGTGTCGAAGTCGGATTAGCTTCGGATATTAAGTCCTCTTTTAAAGCTGAAGTAGCAATTCCTGCTTCTATTAACAAGTCTAGATAAAATATATTCATAAGCCCCTTGCTCTGTGATAGTATAAAATTAAACTCACCTAAGCTAAATATTGTTCGCATAGTGGCTATACATAGCGGGTTATCGGAGTTTAGAAATATACTATATAAATTATGTTTTACCAAGTACATAGTAATTACTTCAGAAGACAGTAACTTTCCCTGAACCTCTTCATGATTCTTTACCTGTTCTAATATTTCTTCATCAGTACCGCTGTACTGGTTTACTACGGTCAGTAGGTTCATATGTCTCTCCTAAATAAAAATAATTATACACGCCTAAAAATAAATTGCAAGAGATTATTTTTTACACATAACAAAAAACCCGCACTAAGGCGGGTTTTATTATACTGCCATTCTGGCTTCTATTTTGCCATGGCTTTTATAGTTTTCTAATTGTATGTCTTTGGGGTCTACACAATGGCAATAATTTAAGAACTTTTGCCACGGCGTACTCCCTACTGCTTTTGGTAGTTTTAATGTAGGTAATGGGTATGACTCATTTTGCAACACTTGACCGCACTGGTCTAGGTGGTTGTTGTATATATGAGTATCTCCACCAGTAAAAATAAGCTTACCAGGCTTAAGTCCTATACACTCAGCTATAATGTGTGTCAATAGAGCGTAAGACGCTATGTTGAACGGCAAGCCCAAGAAAACGTCGATTGACATTATGTTCGCAAGAGGTCGTTAATCTCTTGCCGGTACTAAACCAGCTGCAAGTTACCTTGCAGATCAGACTATATCACAACCCCAAAGGGGCTCTATCCGTTTCGGTCTTACTTAAGACCTACTCTCTTTCGAGATAGTCGTTAGGCATTTATGTAGAAAAAATCTTCCCATTTTTTAGCGGCACTATTTACTCTGTAATGAGCAGCTCCTGAAGTTATACCGTACTCTCTAGCCATAGCAGCTAGAGAAGGGAACTCTCTGCCTTCAGCGGAGATCTTCCTAGCATTGCTAGGGATACGTCCCTTGGCTTTATCTGAGAGCTTTTTTCTTGTTTCTTCGGAGTGTTTTTTGCCGTAAAATGGGTTGCTCTCCCCTCTCCTCTCTCTGCAAGATAAGCAGGTTTTATTTATGGGCGCTATTTCTTTTTGTTTACAAACAGGACATAACTTCCTACTAATACCACCTTTCCAGTTATGGTTCTTGGCTCCAGGCATCCCCCACTTTTCTTTTCTTTCCTCAGCTGTCATATTTTCTATATTGTTGAGTACAGTGGATCGTATTTTCTGTATTATTTGCTCTCTGTTGGGGTGCTTGGTAAGATTATCACCACCCCCAACAGACCCTATGTTGTACTGCGGAGATAGAGAGTCTATCCAATACTTCTCTTTTTCAAATAGGTTACAACTTTCGGATAGCTCTTCTAAAATTTCAAAATGAAAAGATGACTCCCCGTATTTGTTGTAAGCGCGTTGCAAATATACATTACAGTGTTTGTTGTTTCGTAAGTCCGATAAGTGTCTTAACATTCTAGCCCTAAAGCTAGAAGCGGATCCTACGTAAAATTTTTCTGTCTGTTCGTTTATTATAGCGTAAATTACTTTCATCAAATTCTGTACCTCTATTAAATAGTATACCTAGAATTTGAATGGAAGTCCATAAAATATTTTATTTCTACAACTTAGCACGGGATTGTCCTAACTTATTAGGAGTTTCCCCGTTTAGGATAGTTTTTCGGGTACAATTACTTGTACAAGGCGCTCAAAGTTAACGCTGATGCCACATTAATGATAGTCTTCCGTCCTTGGATACAAAACACTGGAATGTGTGGTGGCAAGGTGGCAGAGCCATTTTATCTAGGTCGGATGGATTCCAAGCTGTGACTATATGTCGTCTATCGTAAGGGTCTTTTACTAACCCTTCTATAAGCTTCTCCATCTGGTCTACACCATTAAAAGAACGCCACTGCTTACCGTATATAGGGCCTAAGTTACCGTTAGAGTATCCTAGTGCTTTTGCTTGCTTGTTGTAATTATCATCCCAGATAGTTTTCTTTATAGAAGTAGTAGAGCCGTGAGTTAGATATCTCAACTCGTTCACGTTAGTAGAGCCCCTCATAAACCATATCAGTTCTGAACGTACTGCATTCCAAGCCAGGGCTTTCTCTGTTACAGCAGGAAAGCCTTCAGATAGGTCAAACTCCATTCGAGTACCGAATACTCGTCTAGTGCCTACACCAGTTCGGTCTTCTACTCTATCACCTGTTAAAACTTGAGTAATTAAATCTTTATACTGTTTCATTTGTTACCTTATATAGCGTGAAGTCTTCACAGTCATCTAAAACTTCTTTTTCTTGTTCGGCTATCCAACTTAAAACTGATTTGTCTAAATACACATCAGCATCTGGGAACTCCCCCTTAAACTCTGTGTAATATATTTCATCACAGCGTTTTAAGTTTTCTACTGTTAATAAGCTAGTACCGCCTATAATACTATATGTTGCATCTATGCCTTGTTCTATAGATAGTCTTAAATATTCTAGTACATCGTGCTTAGTATAGTCTATAGTTATCCACTCATCGCTATGAGTACTGGACACTATGATAGGCACTCTATAGGGTAGTGGTAGGGGTATCGAGTTGGCTGTGTCTTTACCCATTACCGTAAATGTGTTGTGTGTTAACTTCTTAAAGTTAGCCATATCTCTGGAGTTTCTAGGCCACGGCATTGTACATCCCTTACCGAATTCGCCTTTCTTACCGCTTGCAAATACTGCTTTAATCATTGTATTCCTCTACGTGTAATAGTTTGTTCTGTCTTCTGGCAATGTCTATCATGTGTGCAGTGCCTGGGCTGAATAAGTTCCAAAAGGCTACTACTTTATCACACTCTTCTAACATTTCACAGTTTCGTATTAGTCCTGCCCTTCTCCAAACTTATCCCAGTTTGGTCTAATTGATAGTACATCTATATCTCGATAGATAGCCCACTTTTTACCTAACTTATCAGCACCTATAGCTTCACCACAGATTACCTTAGTTACGGGAGTTTGTTTGTGTATACTATCCATCACGTCTTGCATGAGGAAGTAAGAGCGAAAGCTCCTACCTCCAACAATTGCTACTTTCAAAGTCTCTCCTTAATATTGTGAGAATTGTTCTTTAAGTAGTGCTGAAATTTCGTCGTAATTTGAATTAGCCATATCTATAGAGTTAAGTAGGTAAGAAGAAAGTTGCATTTCTTGAGCCGCTACTTGTACTTTAGAAGAGTCTAAATATCTGCTCATATAAGGCAGTGGGTCTTCCTTAGGCGCTTCAAATTCAATATCTAGAGTATTAGCTACTTTAGCTGCGCGGAACTTAACGTAGTCAAATACTAAATTAGCATTAAGTCGTAGGATTTCTCTACCCTCAGAAAATAGATAGTTAGTCCATTGACGTTCTTGCTCTAGTATTTCGTTGAACACTTCTTCGATTTTAGGCTTAACTCGTTTATATGCTTCTGGGTTATTCTTGAACTCAATACTAAGAATATGCATACCACCTTTAGCGTGTAGCATTTCGTCTCTAGCAATAAGAACTACTAACTGCGCAATACCTTGGAAGAATCCAAGTTCTGCAATGCCGAATGTGATAGCGAAGCTTGACATGAAGTTTACAGCTTCTAGCATGTATAATGCTGCCAGTGCTACATATAGCTTTTCGCGTCTTTCCTCCCTAGGAGCGTCGTGCGGTAAGTTACCTAAATCATCAAATACGTTACGTAGTACGTTTGAACGCTGAATAACTTCAAAGTTTTTATAACCTTCTCGTAGTGCGTCGTTAGGGTCTACGAACGTTTGCTTGATAATGTGTGAATATGTTCTAGCATGGATAGACTCGAACAATGCCACAGCATTGTACCAGTTCTCTAAGTCAGAGTTGGAAACGTTTTCTAGTAAAATACCTGTTATAGACCTAGAGGCTATAGAGTCAGCTAAGTGCTGCCACAGTATTGTTTTAACCATAGAGTCCACTATAGGTTTAGGGGCGTTAAGCATGTCCTGTCTATCTTGTGTAATATCTACTTCAAACTCGTTCCATACCTGTGCCATTTGCTCTTGGAATAGCTTATCTAGGATAGGGTATGGTCGGTTAATAGTGTCAGCGAAACCTAGGTCGTCCCCAAGGAATAATGGGTATTCTGAGGTTTCGTGTCCTGTATTGTTTAAGTTAAAAACAGTCTTACGTTTAGGTGCTATGCCTAGATAGTTCTCTAGTTCTTGGTATCCACCTACGTGTACCTGCTGCTCTCTTTGGTCAACTATCTGAGGCACAGTATATGCCTCAGGGAAATAAGACCATAGCTCGTGTTTGTTGTTTACCACTACTGCAGTATACGTAAGTCCATGTCGATTTAGCAGTTCCTTGGCTTTATCGCACCAAGGACAGTCTAATTTTGTTACAATAAAAAAGTCATTAGAATCCATTAGTGCTCCTTATAATTTACACGCGCCACTATCGCACGTCTCTTCTTGTTCAATTACTTCCTCACTTTCTGTATCAATGAAGTTTTGGTAATATGCTGTTTTAATACCAGCTAATGCTTGTCTGACAAACCAATTAATAGTCTCTATTAAAGGTATTTTCTTGTTGTCATACTTAGTAAAGTCTGTGTAATAGTCACAAGAAATAGCTTGGTCTGTGTAGTTCTGGAAAGCTTGGTAGTATGGAATCATGTCCACGTCCCATGCTTTTAAGTGTGTGCCTTCAACGAAATGTTTGGAGATAAACTGTACTTTTCCACGTCTAGCGCTCTTATAGATTACTCGCTGTCTGCTAGGGTAAATACCGTTTGTAGCATTACTAAATACAGAGCTTGATTCTGTAGGCATAAGCGCTACTAGAACTGAATGACCTCTAGGCTTACCGCGTCTAAGTTCCCAATCCATAGTAGGGAATCTATAACCGTGCATAGTATCGATAGGTAGCCAATTTAAGTCTACGCCTTCTACAGGAGGACAAGTACCGTCTTCAACCATATCCTGACTAGCTTTAAGTAGGGAGTAGTAGTGAAGTTCCGCTAGGCTCTCAACAAAATCTAAAGATTCTTTAGATCCGTCGTAGTCTAAACCTTCTTGGTATAGTCTAGAAGCTAATCCTGTAACTCCAATACCTACAGAACGTCTACGTAATAGATTATGCTTAACGGAGTCTGTAAGTGCACACTCAGAAGCTTTAACCATCATTGCCTCTACTGTACGTAGTGCAATGTCAGCCATTTCAAAATACTCTTCATTAGAGATTTTTGCTACGTTTAGAGCTGCTAGTGAGCAATATGCAATTTCACCTTCAGATACGTAATTTCTGTAGATGTCGTGCATGTCCACAAAGCCTTTAGTAGGAAGCGCGATTTCAAGGCATAAATTGGATTGGGTAATCGTATCCATAAAAGGTGTATGTTCATTAGCACGGCTCAGGTTTATGCAGTATACTCTACCAGTCTCCCAACGTGCCTGTATAAAAGCAATAAGAACTTTTAAAGCTTTTACTTTAATATGCTTCTTACCGTCTAGTAATGCGTCTTGTACAAAGTCCATGTAATCTTCCCTATGGAAGGCTTCATGTACCTCAGGGGCTTCCTCTATCGAGAATAAATACCAGTCGTCGTTGTTTATAACTGCTCTAACAAAATCGTCGTTGTAAGCAAAGCTATAATCTATTTTATCAATACGTTGTGATAAGTCTATACGCTGGGTTTTCCAAAGTAGCATTGACTCAATATCTGGGTCAATACACTTCAAAGTCATTGTAGCTGAACCACCACGAGCTAGCTGAGTGAACTTTTTAACAGAAGCTTCAATTGATTTGTAAAGAGGTGCTTTACCTAAATGAGCTATGCGGCCTTCTTTAACGGGGTCTCCCTTGGAGCGAGTATTAAGTGTAATACCAATTCCAGCTTTCTTAGAAGTCATTTTAGAAGCTAAGTGTTCTGCTACTTCTAATGAGTCTACAGTATCATTTGCTTCAATTACTGAGCATGAAATAGTATCAAAGTTACCATCCCTACATCCGGTGTTAACTGGCGTCGGAAGATTTAGCTTAGATAACATTACAGCCTTGGCGGTTCTATAAGCTAAGTCAGTTACTCCGTGCAAGGATATTGCAATACCTAATACTGCTTGAGCAGGAGTCTCTATAGCTTCTTCGTTTTCTTTGATAGCGTATTTATCAATGAACTGTTTTACAGTTGGGAACTCTAAGTCTAGAGCTTCAAGCTCCGTGTACCATTCATTTATAAGTTCTCTTTTCTCGAAAAGAGCTACGTCGTCTACCCAATGTTTCCAATAGCCTAAGTCCGACATTATTTCCATAAAATCATAGAAATCTATAGCTTCTGGATGCATAATGCCTAGAGTATTAGACTGTGTTTTATAGATATTAGCTCTTTCCACCTCAGCCGCTATTCTACTCCACTCTACTTGCTCTTTGTCTAGACATACTTGAATTATTGTATCGTTTATGTCTGTGGTAGATACTCCATCTATTAGACGAGGTATTACTTTACTAAGTAACTCGTACTCTTTTTCTACTTGGTCTTCAGAGTTACGAATAACATAAGTAACCCATTTTCTTAATTTAGCGTGATTAAAAGGCTCTTTAGAACCGTTTCGTTTTGTCACTAACAATAGTTTTTTCTCCTCTTATTATTTATGAAAATTCTATACAAAATTATGTATTTATGCAAGAGATTTTTAGCCTAAAAAACCCTCCGAAGAGGGTTTGATTATAACTTCTCGTGTTCAAATAACTCTCCTAGAAGAGAGGATTCTTTGCTTCTCACGCAGTAAGACCAATCAGGGAAGTCAATATGTATAATAGGTAAATTATCGTAACGGCCTATAAAATCTGTAAGTACAGTTAGCCCACTAGTAGCCCTCATTGACGTCTGTCTAACATCACCATTGATAACAATCTTAGAGTCCCATCCGGTTCTAAGTAGTAGTGTTTTTAACACACTCCATTCGATATCTTCAGCTTCATCTATTATAACAAAGGCGTTATTGAATGTCAAGCCTTTTATATGCTCTAGAGGTAAAAGTTCTATCCTCTCTTGCTCTAGTAACCTTTCGTATCTATGTTTTCCAATGCGTTCTTTAATTGCGTTAGAGACCGGTGCTGCCCACGGCTCCATCTTCTCGTTTTTTGTACCGGGAAGTAATCCAATAGACCTTGTACCTTCTATTTGATTCGGGCGCGCAATTATTATTTTTTCGATAGGCGATGAATTATCGTCCAACATATCAATAGCTATCCAAGCTGCTATTGCTGATTTACCAGAACCTGCAACACCTGTACCAACTATAATATTAAAATTCCTGATGGAATTAATATATGACTTTTGCTTATCATTCTTTGGTAAAATAGGCTTCCTTTCGTATACAGGGGAATCTCCGACAAATTTGTTCTTTCTATCTTTTTTAGACATAGTGACCTTTACTAAAAATCTCTCCGTAAACCTTATCCATGAATACTATTATACATACAACTTTCTAAAAATCAAGGGAAATATTCCAATTCACACCCGTAAATCAGACGGGTGCGCCCACCACCAATGCAAGAATTACCCTGAAAATAGAGTTACACACGCGTATTTATAATTTTAAAAAGTTGTTGACGAATAACCATAATTTTCGTATAATATGTACATTATTTTAATTGAGGAACGATAATGAAAAAGAATAGTTCATTAGGTTTTGTAAACTTATATCGAGACAGTAACAACAGGTTACGTTTAGGTGCGTACCCTAAGCCTACGTATTTGGCTGCTGTAAACTCTAGAATAGATAACCCTATATCATTGTATGTAGGCACACACGAAATCTTTACCACCGAATTAGATGCAGAGCCAGACTGCGAGTCTAACTACTGGAGAGGCATGCGTAAGGGTCAACTTATAGGATTCCTCAAAGGTGTAGTATTTACTATTGCGGTTATTAGTTTATTCTTTGCAAGCTTGTAGGTGGCGGTATGAGGTACATGAAGCTACCACCAAAGGTAGATTTTAAAAAAGTTAAGCTACCAATCGGTACTAGGATTAAGTTTACAAAAGAGCTTAGTAGCGGCCCTGATGACTATAGTCCCGGCAACCTATACGCTGAAAAAGATTCTACAGGTATAGTACACAGTCACGGTGGCTGGGAAGGCCACATGGTTAAATGGGACAAGTGGAATGCAGAGTTTGGAGCAATATACGGTGAGGAATTTGTAATTGATTATGAGTACTACAGAAAAAACAATATTAGCATTAGTGACTGGCTTAGAAAATGAATAAACTAATACAACTACTTAATGAACTTGCTACTATGTATCCGTATAATGAGAAGATACGGCAAGCCCGTACTTTGGCGGTGGCAGAAGATTCGTTCTACCGTAATAAGTTTGTGTTTTCTGGAGAGCAACTATTAGAGTATACAAAGAAAGTTCAGATTTCCGGTCTTAATTCTTTTAAGGCTAAGGTTGACCCTAGAATACATGCTGCTATTGACCAAGAAGTTAAGGGCATAGAAAGATTTGGAGAAAGCGATGTTTGATGCAAATTTAAGATTAGGCGTAGGAAACAACAAGGCGGTATTTGTTAAACCGTACAACTTAAACAGTGGATTACGAGAGATAGGATTAACCACTAAAGAAGTGTATCTGGCTATTAAGATAACAAAGCACAGTATACGTATTCTGATTGACGGGGTTTGGTTCTACCTAGAAGAAAACGAACGTAAAGACCGTGGTGCTTTAATAGTATACGAAGGTAATGCTGATTTTACAGGATTTATTGACGAAAATAGCCTAGAGATGGCTAAGGAAATATTTGGGGTAGACCAAGAACTTGACTTAGGAGATTGATATGAAACTTGAACATAATAAGGTGTATTTAGTACACGCTAGAAACAGCTATGTGGCCTTGTGGGATGAGCATGAAGAAGTGTTTATTGTGCCACGTTATAAGCTGGGGACTAGGGATACTATTTATGAGGTATACGTTGATGTTATAAAAGAACTTGATGTAGTTGTTCCAGAATGGCATGAAGCGGATGACCTTACTGAGTTCCTGCATAAATGCGCTGCGCAACACTATGATGAGTATGACCCACGTTTAGAACCTGAGATTAAATACGGTAAATAGTGGTGAAAATTAAAAAATCACTTGCAAATTTGCTGTAAAATCTATATAATAGTTTACAGAAATTGAGGGAAAAACTATTTAAGGAGATTCCCATGTAATTAACGAACTAGGAGTTTATTTAGTGTCAGACAATAAAGATTGTAAAACGTCACACTACGACTTTACGTATCATTTACGTAGAGACGATACACTAACTGGTCAGGTCGTCTTAGACCCGTACGCAGTTGCAAAAATTTGGAAGTTGGGTGAAAGAGACCCATCTGGTTGCCTTTTTCATATATTGAAGACAGTCGCGAGACTTGGACAGAAAGAAGGCAATACCCTAGAACGTGAAATACAATCAATTGAACTTACCTTACAACGTTATCGTGAGGTACGTAAGATTAATGAATTTGAAATAGATTCAGAAGAATACAACCTATAATGCAAGTGTAGCAGCCCTTACAACAATTTAGAGGGCTTACGTCTTCCGCTAGGAACTTTTGTTGTGGTTCAGAGTTGGCGTATACCTGTGTGGTGCATGTATCAGTTTAAGTTTAGCTGACAGTCTATACACAGAACAGAGCCTGGCGACCCTTACCGGTAGCCCGTTCTGGAAAGAGTATAGAGTGACTAACCAAAGGCAGAGAGGAACGGCATAATCGCACTCGCTGACCGGCGACCGGAGTACCCCGCGCAAAAAATAGTAGACTTATTAGAGGAAGTATTTTAATGACGTTACAAGTTCTTGAGGCTTGCGACTATAACGATAAAAATGAAAACGGGTTCTACCGCGTATTAGCGGTAGATACCTATTTCTGTAAACGTTTTACGGGGAGCGGTGAAAAACCTGCTAATGCCCGTAAGCGATACAAGCTAGGGTCGTTTTACGACCCAGATTGCTTGCAACAACTCTTACCGGTACTTCAAAGCCTAGAAAATGACCCTCAAAAGTTGGTTATTAGGCATAAGTATTGTAGAGCAAAACAAGGTGATAAGGTTTTTCGTCGAGTAGACGAGGTTGAACCACATCCATCGAAAATTATAGCAATAGACGTTGACGGAATCATTCGTCCAGCTCATATATCTGCTACTGACCTTATTTCGCAGGGAAATTACGTCTGTAATTTACTACATAAATGCGATCCGGAGGTCTTCCCTGACGACATGGCTTTTATTTGCCAAGCGTCTGCTAAAGCAGGTATGACTGAAAATATCCGTATTCACTTGTGGATAGAAAATGATTCTAATCTTACGCAAGGGCAACTTCGTAATTTATTTATGCAAGTTAACTCTAGATATAAGGAAATTTTTGATACTAGCGATGAGTTAGTAGACACCGCATTGTACCATGACGTACAAGCGCATTATACGGCTGCCCCAATGTTCATTGGTGTAGACGACCCTTTTATTAGAAGCCCAAGAACCGTCTATGAATATGGAGTAGTAGCTAGAATACCTGATACTATTTCATCTTACGCAAAGACTGTGCGAGCCTCGGAAGAGGAGGTCTATGAGTACCTGCAACAAATAGATGGTGGTTCAGAAGCATCAGAAGCGTTTTGGAGAAAATGGTCTGTTGTAGAAAACTGGAATATAGCCGAATCCGGCTTGCGTACTAAAATAATTTCATTATACCATGAGGCTGTTCAGGATACCTTTAACATAGACTTACTCGATTCTATGGTTAAAAAAGTCCTAGAGAAGAAACGTCCAGGTTCTGAGCAAGACTACGTAAACCAAGCCAAAGCCGCAGCTATAATAGAGATAAAAAACAACTCTGTTAGAAGCATACCTAATGAGTATGAAAAACTTCCTATATCCACTATTCAAAGTGGGTCTTTACCAAAATACTTAGACATTAATAAAGAAAAAATGCCTAGTGACGGTGTAGTATTTCTAAAGGCATCGTTGGGTACGGGTAAAACACATACTGTTGAAACTTGGTTAAGAAACGGCTATATTAAAGGAAAATTCTTAGCACTTACTGATACATCCGCGTTAGTAGAATCAAACGCTGCCAGATTCAAAGCTGGAGACTTTCGCTCGCCTCAAGCAAGGTTAGACTTCGCGACTGGATCACTGGATAGACTATCAGGAACTCTACATAGCTTAGTAAAGATTAAAGATTTCACTAGAGACTTTGACTTCTTGTTTATCGATGAAGCTGACTCGGTACTAAACAACCTATTGTTTGCTAAAATTATCGATGATGAGGTTAGGTTTCAAATTAGGGAAATTTTATTTGAATTACTCACTTATACTAAAGTGGTAGTTTTATCTGATGGGGACTTATCAGAAGAGACTGTAGCGCAATACATAGAGCTAGTTGAAGGTAACAGAGATTTTTACCGAGTAGATCACTATCGCCCAAATTTAAAAAATATACCTGCTTATCGACACCACAAAGAATCCTCTATATGGGGAGCTGTTCAAGGGTCGTTAGAGACAGGTTCTAAGGCGCTGGTCGTTACCGACCAAGGGCCCGACAAGCTTAATATAATGCAGAAAACTCTATCAAGAGCCTGCCCAACCAAAAACATAAAGGTAGCCCATGCAAATTCTAAAATGGATTCAGACGTACAGCAAATCATTAACGATACAGACGTTGCACTCGAAGGCATGCGAGTGGATGCTCTCCTATGCTCCCCTAGCGTCACTAATGGAGTTGACTTTAGCTATTTCGATGCAGTTTTCGTAATAACTAAGACTTCTAACCATACTCCAAATATGCGATTTCAGGCTTTAATGCGTGAGCGTAGTCCTAGTGAAGTTCATTACTTTTTTAGTAATATCAAAGGTTACGTAACCGGATATAAGGACTCTAAGGTAGAATCGGGATGGTTTGAAAAAGCTAGACATAGTTTTGCTCTAAGACGAGAACGAGAGTTCAGGTCTTACTTAGGTACATTTAATTATTACCTAATTAGGGCAGGATGTAAAATAGAAGCCATTACAGACCCTTATGAGCCGCCAGATGAAGCCGCAGCTAAAGAAGATTACTATATCGAAAGAGCAACAGCGTTACTAAATTCTAAAGCAGAGTCATTCATACCAAGGCACAACGATGCCTATGAGTTGAAAATGCTTTATTGTGCGTTATACGACGTAGATGAAGACAGTATCAGCTTTGACGATGCTCATGCTTTTGTTCAGTTAAAGATTGAAGAGAAGCTAGACTTCCTACACTCTATTATTCCAGTGTTCTGGGAAGAGATTAGTAAAGCATCTACTCAAAAGCTAATGGTAGCTCTTAGAGAGAAAGGTAAGCACTTTTACTTAGCGACAGGACAACAAGCTAGACCAAGCATGGCCTATGCTAAAAATGTCCTTAAAAGGTGTATGATAGAAACATTAGACGATGTAGAAGAGGTAAAAGAGTTGTATAGACGCTATTGCTTGTTCAAGGGCTACGAGAATCCACTTAACAAAGAGGAAAAAGCCTGTGAAATCGTTTGATGACTTAGCTAACCCACATAAAGCACGCCCGCCTAGAAAGCGTAGGCGTGCTCCAACCAAAAACCCTAACCAACCAAAACTTAAAGAGGTAGACAAAACCAGATGTCAAGTAGTACCCCTTGTGGTACGATTATTTCCAGAGTTATTAGAGCATAGCTTTAGAATAGATAACTTCAACCCTCACAACACATATATTCAGATACTCTCAGAAGCAGGAAAATTAAGAAAAGAATTGCTAAATCTCTTATAATCTAATATAATATACGTATATTAAGAAATGAGGAAAGATTATGAAATTCGATAGAGTTAAGTTTGTAGAAGATGCAAAACAAGGCGCTATGGTAGTAACATTTCAGAAAGTTGACAAATCTATCCGCAAGATGGTTTGTACCTTGCAACCAGAAATCGTAAATCCTACACTTAAAGGCGGAATGCGTAACACACGTCCGGAGGACGTTACGCCTGTTTACGACCTTGAAGCAAAAGGTTGGCGTTCTTTTAGAAACGATAGTGTAATGTCAGTAGAGGAGCTATAATTATGGCTAGAGCTAAACTTGATGTAACTCCAGAACAAATGGAGAGTGTAATCGCTTATTTGGAAACAGATAAAGCGACTAAAAAAGCTGCCTGTGAGATGCTTGGCATTGCGTATAATACTAAGCGTCTAGGTACGCTTATCGAAGATTATCAGCAAGGTCTAGAAAGAGACAAGCGACTTCGCGCTAAGAAGCGTAAAGAACCTGTTACAAAAGCCGAAGTAGTAAATATCATCACAGATTATTTGTCTGGTGATTCTTTAGCTGAACTATCAGATAACTACTACCGTAGCACAGCTATTCTTAAATACCATCTAGAAAAGCACGGTGCTCTTCTTAGAACTAACGAGCGTGTAAACGAGCTTAACCCGCCTTTGTTACCTGATGAATGTATGGCGGATTCTTTTGAAAACGGACAATACGTATGGGTAGCCAAGTATGGCTCGATTGGTATCGTTAAGGCGAAATTTAAAAATGCGTATCGTGTCAAAGTAATCAACGAGTCTATGAACCAGTATTGTTATCAACCTCCAGAAGAGCTTGGGTCGCTTGAGCATCTGATAGAGCTTGGGGTGGATGTTAAAGGACTTATCAAGTCTGCAATGTCCGATGACGATATTTTGATAAAAGTTAACGAGGGTGTAAAAAATGCCAACAAACGAACTAAGTAATTTTGTGATGCCGTATACTATGGCATCGCAGCAAGAATTAACCGACCTAACTAAGCGCGAGCTTGAAGCTAGTAAATAGATCATAGATAAACTAACTAGGATTATAGAATATATTATGACTAAACAAACCGATGAAAACTTTGCAACGTGTGCAGACGCAGTACGAAAAGAGAATACTGCGCTGAAAAAGCGTATTGCTGAAATAAAACAACTAATGGAGAACGACTTAGTCGTTGTTACACGTAAAAAAGATTTTCAGATTAAAGAGCTCCAAAGTAAACTTGAGCAAACTGTCTCTGAAAAAGAAATGATAGTTAATGAAACCAAGTGTATGGTTAATAAGCTTGAGAAGCGATGTGAAGACTATGAGAAGAAAGAGCAATGCGTGAAACAGTACGTAACTGATATTGAGTCAAAACTGTTTAAGGCTAATAGTACCATCAAGGATATAACCCAGGATCTTGATAAGAAGCAAGAAATAATCAATGAACAACAAAAAGAGCTAGAGACAGCTAGTATAGAACTACGTCATTATCGCTTTAAGGATGAAGTCAACCAACTACTGTCTGATGTAGCTACGGGGTTAGATAGTGAGATTAAGAGCTTAATGGAAGAGTACGGTGTCGAAACCTCTGGCTTCTCCGTAAAATTTGTAGTAGAAGAAGAGTATGAAGATGAGTAATATTACCACAGCAGAAGCAGCTAGCTCTGGTAAGCTAGACACACGAGTAGACGCGTTAGGGTTTAGTAAGTCAGAAATTCATTAAATTTCTTGACCAAAAGCCCAAATCATAATATAATACCTTTTCAATAATAAAAGAAGGAAATAAAAAATGTCTGACTGGACACCTGAATCAAAAGATGAACTAATTGCGCAATACGTAACGGAAATTGAAAAATTTCCAGAAGAAGAGCGCGGCGACCACAGTGCGGGTATCGTAAAGAGCTTATCAGAGCAGTTTGATAAGACCGTTAACGGTGTGCGTATTATTTTATCGAAAGCTGACGTTTACGTCAAGAAAACTCCAACCGCTAAAGCAGCTAAATCTGCTGACGGCTCAACTGGCGCTAAGCGTGTTAATAAAGCACAAGCAATTGAAGAACTAAAAACTGCGATTGCAACTATCGACGAAGACCTAATCGACGAAGATATCGTGACTAAACTAACAGGTAAAGCTGCGCAGTACTTCACAAGCGTTCTAACACAAGCAACAGCACTAAAGGGGTAATAATATGGATGCAAAAACTTTTGAGCGTAACGCACAAGGCGACTTCTACCTGTATTACCGAAAAAGTGGTAGCAATCAAATTACCTACCTTACGGGGACTCGTGACTTACACGAGTCTTCCTACATAGAAAAGGAATTACCTGATAATGCCAGACGTAAAAACTCCGATGGTAGTTATCATATAGTAGCCAATGAGGATGGTAGTGTAAATGTGCTGAATAACAACAGAGTTGCGGTGTGGAGTTGGAACTCATACAAGTTACGATTCTTACCACTATCTAGAATTGTTAAGATTGTACCCCTGAGTTCTGTACTAGGGAATAGCAATGCTGGAAGGTCACGTAGATAAACTAGAAGTCGAACTATTCAAAAACGACGAAAAAGGAATCTTATACAAGCTGTCAGTAACCGAGTTCAGAGGTAAGTCTTATCTTTCAGTTCGGGAATGGTATTTAGATTTTGAAGGAGTTTACGCTCCAACAAAGAACGGATTTACAGTCCCGTATACTCTAGATACCACACTGGCTCTGTTTGAAGCCTTGGTAGATCTTCTGTCTAAAGCAGAAGTGTTAGAAACTTTACTAGAGAAACGAAATGAAAGAACTACTTAAAACTGCTTCTGAAGCCTACTACGATGGAAACCCAATCCTTACTAATGAGCAATACGACACATTAGAACGTATGTACGGCCAAACTATCTCTGGTAACGGAGACACACCTCACGCATTTAGAATGTACTCACTTCAAAAGTGCTACGACATGCAGGATGCCCCACTAAGCATCGAAAGATGTACCGAGACTCCCAAGCTAGACGGAGCTGCTATCTCAATATTATACGTCCAAGGAAATTATACATTGTCTCTTACTAGAGGCGATGGATTTAAAGGGCGCGATATAACAGATAAAATCCGACAGCTTGTTCCACATAAGATCGAAACCGACAAGGATTTAGTACAAATTACTGGAGAAGTAGTTTGTAGCCACACTATGCCTAATGCACGGAATTACGTATCTGGAGCTTTAAACCTTAAAGACTTCGACGAGTACTCTAGCAAGGTTGTAGAAGGATCTATTGAATTTGTTGCCTACTCTGTACAAACCTCGGAATCTTCTATTGGTATTACTACCTCATATCCGGATGACATGAAGTTATTATACCGAAACGGATTTTTGCCTGTAACTGAACTACAGATAGAAGATGGTTTAGCCTCTGCTTATGGAACAGCAAGCTTTCTAACAGACGGAATTGTGTACAGACTATCTAGTAACGCTCAATTCAAAGCGCATGGCTTTACCTCTAAGTTTCCAAAAGGAGCTTTTGCTTTCAAGGAGAATGCTGAGGCTGTGGAGACTACTCTTTTAGACGTAGTTTGGCAGACTGGAAAAAGCGGCAAGGTTTCTCCAGTGGCGATTCTAGAACCTGTTATGGTAGGGGATGCGAAAGTATCTCGCGCTACTCTTAACAATATAGAATTTATAAAGGCGCTAGACTTAGAAATAGGATGCAAGGTAGGCATTGTTCGCAGCGGTGAGATTATACCTTGTGTAGTTTCCCGTATTGATTAGAGTACACGGTGATATAAATCAAAAAATCACTTGTAATTTTTGACAAACGTGTATATAATACTTTCATGGTTTGGGGGAGATAAGAACTTCTCCGTAAACCTAGGAAGTTCTCTCCCAGACCTGACCAAGGAATAACTATGGAAATTTTAGTACCAACAGAATGTCCCTCCTGCGGAAGTGAGCTAGAGACAGTAAACAGTCAATTGTTCTGTCGAAACTCTAAATCATGTCCTGCACAATCTACTAAGCGCGTACAGCACTTTTGTAAGATTTTAAAAATCAAGGGATTCGGAGAGGTCACTGTTAATAAACTAGAGATTTCTCATATTAACGAGCTATTAACTCTTACGGAAGAGTTTTGTAAAACAAAAGGGATAGGGGATAAAACCTCAAGCAACTTAGTAGCTCAGATTCAAGACCGACTTAATAAAAAAATCTACGTATCAGATTTTATCTCAGGAATGTCAATACCTTTAGTAGGTACTTCACTAGCCAAGAAGCTAGGCTCAATTAAAATAGACGACCTGACGTATGAAGCTATACGCGAAGTAGGTGGTGGCGATAAAGCTGCAAACAACTTAATGGCTTGGATCGAAACAGACTGGATTCCAGAATTACAAACCGAATGGAATCAGTATTTAGTAACAGAAAAACCAGTCAGTAATACTATACAGCAAAAAGGTGTAGTGTGTATTACAGGCAAACTAAACGACTTTCCTAATCGAAATGCCGCAGCAACACATTTAGCGTCACTCGGTTGGGAAGTAAAATCATCAGTAACCAAAACAACACAATACTTAGTCTGCGAAGATGATTCAAAGACAGGTTCAAGCTCTTACAAAAAAGCAGAGAAACTTGGACTACCTATTGTGACAATCAAAGAATTAGAGGATAATTATTAATATGGCAAAATTTAGCTGGAATGAAGATAACACTGCGCAACTAGTAGACATGGTAGGCGCTCCTGACGAGACAATTACTCAAGCGCAACTAATCGAAGTAGCAGAACAACTTGGAACATCAGCACGTTCTGTAGGTTCTAAACTTCGTAAAATGGACTACAGCGTACAGAAAGCTAGCGAAGCTCGTAGCTCAGCATGGTCTGAAGCAGAAGAAGCAGAATTAGTAGCATTCTTAGACGCGAACAGCGGTGATTACACTTACGGCGAAATCAGCTCTGCTATCCTAGGCGGGAAGTTCTCTCCTAAACAAGTACAAGGTAAAGTACTTAGCCTAGAAAAAACATCTGACGTAAAGCCAACTGAAAAAGTTGCTCCACCACGTAAATATACTGAAGAGCAAGAAGCTAAGTTTGTAGAGATGGCTCAAGCCGGTGAAAGCCTTGAAGCAATTGCAGAAGCGTTAGGTGTAAGCCTTAACTCTGCTCGCGGTAAAGCTCTAGCGCTAACTAAGTCTCATAATATCGAGATGCCTAAGCAAGCGAAAAGCAACGCACAAGCTCGCGTAGACGTATTTGAAGGCGTTGACGTTGAAACAATGACAGTAGAACAACTAGTAGAAGCTACTGGACGTACTGCTCGCGGTATTCGTTCTACACTATCTCGTCGTGGCTTAACATGCGTAGACTACGATGGTGCTGCAAAGCGTAAGAAGTTAGACGAAGCATCTGCTGAGTAATATTTAGTACTACCTAAGAGGGAGTGAGTGAGTTACTCACTCCCTTTTTTCTTATAGGGGCAATAATGATAAATACTGAAGGCTTAGTCCTTAAATTGCTGATGCACAGTAAAGAGTCAGAACAAGCATTATTAGCCTTCTCAAGAATAAAAGAAAAGCACTTCTCAGAATCCTTCAAACCCGTATTTACTGCTATTAAAGATTTCTACCACGAGTTCAACACTCTGCCATCTAGTAACGACATTTCTATTTATAGAGGAAGGTCGGCTAGGGTTCAAGTAGTTCTAAAGTCTATTCAGAATTTAGATATTACTAACCTAGACTTGGATGTAGCGGTGGAAGCTTTATTAGATAACCACTCCCAAGAGGTTGCACTAGATTTAATAACCGACTTTGTAGACAACGTATCTCTCCTTTCTAGGAACGAAATGTTGGATACTTTGGCAAGACTACCTATCTACTTTGAACAAGAGATTGAGTCTCCAGAGAAAGTATTAACTGCGCATGAACTAACAGCGTTCAAACCTAAAGAAGACATTCTTAAAGACGCAGTTCTACTTGGGTTATCTAATACGTGGGACAGTAAAATAACGTGTCAAATAGAAGACCTAATACTGTTAGGGGGAAGAAGAGGATCCGGTAAAAGTATTGTATGCTCCAATATTGTAGCAAATCAAATGGAGCAAGGAAACGTTGGTGTCTATTTCACAATAGAAATGACTGGACAGGAGACATTCCAGAGGATACTTTCTATAGTTACTGGTGTTAACTATGGGAATATAAAAGCTGGTGAATTTAGTGTTGAAGAGCAAAAGGCTATCGCAGAATGGCTGGCTAGTCAATACGAAGAGTCAGAAGATATTTTAGATGAATTTTTAAAGTCTGACGACCCTGACCCTTACTTATTCGAAAAACAACTAAAATCAACTTGCACACCTATTAAGGACAGTAAGTTAGTTGTTATAGATGACAGGGAACTTTCACTAGCATCAATCGATGTTCAGCTATCAAAACTAAAAGCCAAGTATGGCGATAGGTTCAAGGTTGCCGTAATAGATTACGTTAACCAAGTGGTTTGGGATGGTCACGAATCTGAAATGTATGATTGGAAGATACAGACTATTATAGCTAAGCAACTTAAAAACTTAGCTAGGAAATATGGAATACTAATTGTTTCACCTTACCAGATAGACTCTACCGGAGAAGCTAGACTTTCTAAAGGTATACTAGATGCTTGCGATACAGCACAGCTACTCGAACCAGATAAGGAAACCAGCACAATTACATTCATACCGTCAAAAGTTAGAAGCAGTTCTGACGAAGTTACATCGACGGTAGCAATAGCATGGAATTGTCTAAAGATACATCCTAAAGAAGTCAATATAGACGACTTGAGACCAGAAGAAGAAAGTAAAGAAAATACTTTCCCATCTGGCGCAGGAGAGTTAGTGTAATGTCTAGAGTTGAAGAGATTTTAGATAGAAAGAAAATTCACTACGTTCCTAAGGGTAAAGATGTATTAGTTAAGTGCTTCAACCCAGAGCACGAAGATACGCATCCTTCATTACGTATAGACCGGGAAACTGGTCTATACCACTGTTTAAGTTGTGGTTATAGAGGAAACATACTTACTCAATTACGAGATCCTACCCCAGCGTACACCGCAAAAGTAGCAAAAATAAAACAGTCAATTTCTAAGCTTCGCGCCCACCGCGTAGTTTCGTATCCTGCCGATATGCATTCACCTATTACGTATGAGTATCGGGGAATTGGTATAGATACGCTAGAGAAATTTGGTGCGTTTAAATCGGAAGAGATGTTTCCAGATAGGATAGTAATACCTATCTCAGACTATAACGAAAACCTAGTGTGTATGATTGGTAGATATGAAAACACTGACATATCTCCTAAATACCTAATGAAGCCCAAAGACGTTCAAACTCCTTTGTTTCCGTCACCTATTAAATGTGACCTATCCTCAGGCGTTTTGATACTAGTGGAAGGTTTATTCGACGTAATTAACTTACACGACAAATCTCTTACTAACGTCGCGGCAACGCTAGGAACAAAACAATTGACAGCCAAGAACATATTTGATAAACTATTACCATATATGTCGAGTGGCGTCTCGAAAATAGTAATCGTATTTGACCCTGATAAATCAGGAATCGAATCCGCAGATAAACTAAAAAAGCTAATAGACTACAATACGGACTTAGTATGCGAGGTTTACAAGTTACCTGGCTCTAAAGACCCCGGTAGCCTAACTTATGACGAGGTTCAGACTCTTAAGTCTAGAATCATGTAGCACACTAACTCAGTGTATAAACTAAGGAATTATATGAAAATAGCAATCATCCAAAAATGCCCATCCAAGACTGAATACCAGAAACTGTTCATGTTACAGAATCACGAGGTAGAAGTCTACAACCTATCAAGTACTAAGGTTTCTCGGCTACTTAAACGAGATATAGACCTTACAGACTTCGACCCAACTAAATTCGACTACGTAATCCTCGTAGGTTCTGAAGCTCTAAAAAACTATACAAAACAAACATCAGTAACCGATTATACCGGAAAACAAGTTGAAGGTAAATGCGGTTATCCTAATTTCATTGCTAGTATATCACCAGCGATGTTAGCATTTAAACCAGAAAACAAGCCTGTGTTTGACTTAACTGTAAAAGCTATCCATAATATATTTGGTGGCGTTGAAGAAGACATGGCAAATAAAAACTACGAGTTCTACAGAGAGACTGAAGATATTAAGAAGTTTCTTAGAAGAGCTGAAGCCCACGGAACTGACGTAGTAGCGCTCGACTCCGAAACCAGTGCATTAGAACCTAGAGAAGGGTACATGCTCGGTATCTCTGTAACATACGAGCTTCACCAAGGAGCTTACCTAGACTCGGATGGACTAGACCAAGAATGTGTTGATATTCTACAAAAAATTATCGATACTAAGGACGTAGTATTCCACAATGCTAAGTTCGATATGAAGTGGTTTCTTTACCATTTAGGCGTAAGGTTTGACCACAGAGAAGGTCACGTACACGATACAATGATTCTTCACTATCTGTTAGACGAGCGACAAGGTACTCACGGACTGAAATCTTTGGCACTTAAATACACAGACTTAGGGGCATACGATGATGAACTTGACGAGTGGAAGAAAGATTACATAAAACAGTATTCTATTGACCCAGACACATTCTCGTATGACCTAATACCTTGGGACATAATCAAGGTGTATGCAGCAAAAGATACAGATGCTACATTCCAACTGTTCCGTAAGTTCTACCCTATTCTTATTAAGAACAACAAATTAAAATACTGTTACGAAGAGCTACAACTACCAGCACTTCACTTCTTAACTAGAATGGAAGACCGTGGAGTTCCGGTATCTGCTAACAGACTTCTAGAAGCTAATAACTACCTAGACAGTCAGCTATCAGCTTACCGTAAGCAGCTATGGGAAGTAGAAGAAGTAATAGAGCTAGAGCAAGAGCAAGGAGCAGTGTTTAATCCTAACTCTGTTCAGCAAATTAGAAAGCTACTGTTTGATAAAGTAGGCTTAAAACCGACAGGTAAATTGACAGGCACAGGTGCAATCTCAGTAGACAAAGAGGTGCTAGACACTCTAGCTGCTCAGCATAAAGTACCAAAGCTTATTAAGAATATCAGAACGCATTTAAAACTTAAATCAACCTACATATCTAAGCTAATACCGTGTATTAATTCAGATAGTAGAGTACGAACAGGGTTTCACCAAACCACGACCACTTCGGGTCGATTGTCCTCATCAGGTCGATTTAACATGCAGCAGCTCCCAAGAGATAATCCTATTATCAAAGGTTGTGTAGTTCCTCCTGAAGGTTATAAAATAGTAGCCTTGGACTTAACCACCGCAGAAATTTATTTTGCGGCTGTCTTATCGGAAGATAAGGCAATGCAGCAAGTATTTATCAACATGAAGAAAGACCCTGATAAATACCCTGATTTTCATAGCAACATAGCACATATGGTGTTTAACTTACCATGCGAACCTAAAGATGTAAAAGAGTTATATCCTGCGCTAAGACAGGCAGCAAAAGCCATTAGCTTCGGCATTTTATACGGGTCAGGCCCAGCTAAGGTAGCAGAAGCGGTTAACCTAGCGTTCCTAGAGAATGACCAACCTGCAACTTGTACTGTAGAAGATGCTAAAGGATATATCCAAGACTACTTCCGCAGATTCAAGCAGCTTAAACGTTGGATTGATGAATGTCATAACCAAATCAAAGAGCATGGTTTCATCTATAACCACTTTGGTAGAAAGCGCAGACTACGCAATATTAACTCTAAAGACAGAGGTATTGCTTCTGGTGAAGTTCGTTCAGGATTTAACGCAATCATCCAGTCTATCTCTAGTGATTCATTGCTACTAGGTGCGATTGATGCTGATAAGGAAATCATAGAAAAAGGATTCCCTGCTGAAATCTTCGCTCTAGTACATGACTCCATCGTGGCAATTGTTAGAGAAGACAAAGTAGAAGAGTACATCGAGCTAGTAACTAGAAATGTACAAAAAGACCGTGGATGTTCAATCCCTGATTGTCCTGTTGGTCTAGAGGCGGACTCAGAGCCAGGTGGTTCTAGAGACTATTCTTGTGGTAAATTAGAAGCTAAGTATCCAGACTTAGCTAAGGTAGCATAATGAGAAAATTACTTAAAGTTTTTGGAGCTGAGGGAAGCTCTGATGATAGTAGCTTTGTAACCTATCTATACAAGCTGGTTCTGCATAGAACCGGCCCTACTTCCCCACAGTCTGAGATCCCTATATACTTGGACAACAACAAAGTAGGTACTGTATTACTACCTAATGTGACAGATGGTACTTTATATCTAGCTTGTGACTTGACTATATCAGAAGAGTTGCTAAAGTTCTTAGTACCTTCGTTAACATTAGCTAATTCTGGTTACGTTCATGTAGAGTTGAGAGTAAAAGAGGTGTTTGATGTTTCTGGAGTGCCAATTCCCGATCTACGAAATTAGGAAGTACGTAGATAAATTCGAGGAAGGTAACTACATTGTTATTCAAACTAACAGAACTAGATGGGTGCTTGACTATAAGTACAAAACCGACGACGATTATGCTATACGCAGAATGAAGTTAAAAACCGACCCACTTTGTCCGTACAAAGTGTATCCGCTATATAAGATGCACAGGACAATAGGGCAGGTAATTCGTTCTAAGCATAGAGAGTTTATAGATAGCACAGGTCGTATGATTTTATATAAGCCTGCTAAGTTCTATAATATTAAAATAGCCAAGATAAGAGCGTCTTGGCTAACTCAAACAGGGCATCGAGCGTATAAGGTTTTAGAAACTAATAGAACATTTGTATCTATTGACGGTCAGTACACCCATATAGCCTATGTTGAAGTAGGTAGGCGTACCTTTTTAATTGATTTAATAACTTCCAAGGAGCTTCCAGAGTTCAAAACAGTTAGAACAAAAATATGAGAAAAAAGGCAGTAATATCTAACAAGATATATTTGAACTGTTCTAAAGGTTCGGACTTACAGCACAAGCTAGAGTCCGAACTAACTTATGAAATAAATCAACAACCTATCTCAGAGTTCCCTTTGGTTATTAGACACCTTACTAGGATATCTGATATGGTTGTTTCATTCCCCGCAGGTAGAGTAGACCTAATACCAGATGATTACGAAATTGTAGACAAACGTAGTTATGAAGAAGCTGAAATACCAGAGCCTAGTTTTACGCTAAGAGAGAATCAAGCAGAAGCTAATGATTATTTCAGCGATGGTATGTCTGGTATTATCAACTGTAAACCGGGTTAGTGTAACCTTAGCTCGGTATAAACTCTTCTAATTGCTGGAACGTCCTTAGAGCTTTTTAACTACAGCGTAACTGGAAACGGTAAGCGCGAATGTTTGAAAATAAAAAGATTGGATAATCAGCAGCTAAGACCCTAAAATGGGTAAAGTTCAGAGACTATCCCTATATGGGAGTAGGCTTCAACGGAAGTCGAAATGGAGAGTAATATCATTAAGATATTAAAGATATAGTCCGATCTTTATCGAAAGATAAAGAGCGTCAGGTAACGGTCTGACGCGTAACATAAATGTGGGGTAAGTCCATATGTGCTATGGGCTTAATAGCTAAGTACCAATTAAAGACCTTAATAGTAACTACTACCACAGTTATACGTGATATGTGGGTTAAGGAAATAAAACAGCACTTTGGTATAGAGCCTTGTGTTATTGGAGGTGGGAAGGTTATAAATCCCGAATCTCCAATAGCCGTAGGTAATATACAAACAGTAGAGAAGATTATCCAAAAGGAAAGCGGTACGTATGGAATGCTGATAATCGACGAGTGCCACCATTGTTCTGCCAATACATTTACCAAAGTTCTGAACGTATCTAGAGCATCTATAAAAATAGGTCTTAGTGGTACATTGACCAGACGAGACGGTAAACACGTACTGTTTAACGACTTCTTTGGTTCCAAGAGGTTTGTTGGTAAAGATGAAAACCGTATGAAGCCTACTGTGTGGGTTTATAGGTCAGCAGTACAAATTCCATCCAACTCTATGATTCCGTGGGCACGCCGCGCCAACGCAGTTATGGAAGACCCACGACATTTAAGTGATGTTATTTTTATAACTAAAATATTGGAGCAGCTAGGGCACAGAGTTTTGGTGGTTGCAGATAGGGTAGAGTTTTTAGAAAAAGCTCACAAGGCATTACCTTATAGCTTAATAATAGCTAAGAACATGGCCGCTACCGCCGAAGAGCGGGAGATAGTCATGAATGCTGTTAAACAAGGAAAAGCATTATCATTGTGTGCAACACAATCTATTTTCTCCGAAGGTGTGTCACTTAACGAACTATCTGCATTAGTTGCAGGGTCTTTAATCAGCTCTGAAGAGTTACTTGAGCAGCTTATTGGTAGGGTTCAAAGACCTGCTAATAATAAGCTACCTCCTATAGTAGTAGATATAAGACTAGAGGGTGAAACAGCTAGAAGACAGTTCTATAACAGGAAAGCTCTGTATACAAGAGAGGGCTGGGAAGTTAAAGAAATAAGCAGGGCGGCAATGCTGGACTTGGTGAAACAACATGAGCAAACAATTAGCTAGCACTACACTTAACCTCATACTTGCAGAGGTTTCTAAAGACTTAGTAGACCCTAGCATGGGAGACCATAAGAAGTATTGGCAAATACTATCTACAGGTATAGAGAAGTTTATACAGAAAATGGCCTCCTGTGAACATAGCAATACCGTAACCAAGTTGAGCAACGGTGGCTTGTCTGGGTCAGGTAAGAAAATAATAAGCAAAATAACTCACTGCGAAGATTGTGGTAGAGTTTTAAGCACAGAAGTATTTGGAAAGGCTAATAATCTAGATACCCTGTAGTGCAAATAAAATTAAAATATTTCTTGACATTTCGATCTATTATGTATATAATGACTTTTCAAATTGAGGGATTAAACAAAATGACATACTTCGATTATGAATACTGTTACATATTAGGTGCAGGAATGCCTAAGAAAATACTGCGAGCTTTCGAGCTAACAAAAAACAGACGTGGCAACGATTTCCTAATAAATGAAGAGGGCTTACTTAAATCTAAAGCTTCTGCCTTACATAAGGCTCAATACTTAGGACTTGCTGCGTTACGTAACTATGATGACTACGCAGAGTCTCAAAGAAAAACACTCAGTAGAGGGCTTATCCCAAACTGGATTAAACTAGGGGAGTTAGAAACCAACCCCCTGATTACTATAACAGAAACAGAAATTATTTTAAATAAGGAATAAATACATATGCTATCATTTGACGATTTACAAGGCGAAGCTAAAAAAGGCTCTAAAGTTAATTACATGAAACTACAAGACGGCACTAACCGTTTCCGTATTGTTGGTGACATTCTACCAGGTTACTTTTACTGGGTGAAAGGAGCAACTGGCGACGACCGCTCATTTGAATGCTTGCAGTTTGATCGTAACACAGAGAAGTTTAATTCTAGCTTACCAGACCCTGTTAAAGAGCTTAACCTACAGGATGGTAAAGGTAACGACTTACGTTGCGGTTGGGGATACCGTTGCCAAGTAATAAACGAAGCAACAGGCAACCTAGAGGTACTAACTCTTAAGAAAGGTATGCTACAAGATATCATCAAGTTTGCTAAAAAGCAAAAAATCAACCCAACTAGCTACGAGAAAGGTTGCTGGATTACAGTAGAGCGTAAGAAAACTGGCCCGAAAGTGTTCAACGTAGCTTACGATGTAGACCCATTCAGCTTTGTATCTGAGCCTCTATTAGAGGAGCACATGGAAAAGGTTAAAGACCTTAAACCAATGGCTGAAATTTTCCCACGTGAGACAGCAGAAGAACAACGTGCTCGTCTTAAAGTTCACCTAGAAGGTGCTCCGGCGGAAAACTCAGAGTCTGAAGAAGAAGCGACAGCAGAAGCAATGAACGAACTAGAAGACTAATTAGTTCGAAGAGGGTGGCGAAAGTCACCCTTCTTTTAAGGAATTACATGGATCATATTTTCGTAGCAGACATTCACATAAAGTTAGGACAAAAGAATGTACCTAGTGAATGGCAGCGCAATCGAGTAATGCTACTAGCAAAAGAGTTAAATGAATACAAAGATAAAACATTGGTAATTGGTGGAGACTTGCTTGATGTAGCTAAGCCTACTATGCCAGAAGTGTGTTTGATGTATGACTTCCTTAGAGCGCTAGAGCACGAAGAAATAATTTTAATACCTGGAAACCATGAAATGCTTACTAAGAAAAAGGATTGCTTTGAAGTTTGCGACCAAATATTTAAAGACCTTAATATAACATTAGTTAGAGATTTCCAGACGATAAACAATGTAGACTACATCCCGTATAACATACTATTATCAGATAGTTGGAGCACTCCAAAGTCTACACTAGCAGTAACCCACGTACGCGGGGAAATCCCACCACACGTTAAACCAGAAGTAGAGCTTTCCAAGTTCTCCCACTATGAAAAAGTATTCTGCGGAGATTTACACTCTCGTAAAAACTCCCAGTTAAATCTTATATATCCAGGTAGCCCATACACTACTAGCTTTCATAGAAGTGTATCAAAGGGAGCAAATGGTATTGTATTATTTGATTCTAATACCGGAGAGCATGAGTGGAAAGAGCTAAACCTACCACAACTATTAAGACTTACTATTACCGACCCTGAAGAAGCAATACCTGGCGAGTATCACCACACTCTTTATGAGATTGAGGGTAACTTAGCCGACCTATCTAAAGTTAAGAATAACGAACTATTAGATAAGAAAGTAGCAAAAGATATTGTAACTCCTCCAACTCTAGAGCTAACAGGTGACATATCCGACGAGCTTCAAACATATCTTAAAGGAGTTAAGGATATTAAGGGAGAAGGTATGTCAAGACTTCTTACTATATTTAAAGAAGCACTACAAGGAGTAGACGACGTATGATTACGATAAAAAAGCTAAAATTTAGCAATATGTTCTCCTATGGTGAGAATAATGAGATTATCCTAAACAACTCTAACGTGCTTCAACTTGTAGGTAAGAACGGTGCAGGTAAAAGTTCAATACCGACAATACTTGAAGAGCTTCTGTATAATAAAAACTCTAGAGGCACTAAAAAGGCAGATATAAAAAACCGATACACGGACGCTAACTATTACTCAGGTACAGTTGAGTTTGACGTAGACGGTGACGAATATATACTAGAGAAAGTAGTAAAGAGCAGCACAAAACTTACGCTAACTAAAAACGGGGAAGATATATCAGGACACACCCCTACTCAGACTTACAAAAAGTTAGAAACGGAAATTCTAAAACTAGATTTCAACACATTTAGTAAGTTAGTGTACCAGTCAATGAACAGCTCTTTGGACTTCTTGAAAGCTACCGACTCTAAGAGAAAAGAGTTCTTAATATCACTTCTATCCTTAGACAAATACGTTACTATTCACAATAGAATTAAAGAAGTTGTGAAAGAGGCTAAAGACGTATTAACAGGACATAAGGCCGTCGCTGCGGCCAAAGAATCCGAAATAAAGTCTAACAGAGCTATTGAGGTTACGTATAATGCAAAAGAAGTACCTGTAGTAGACGAAACTATTAGAGACGAGATTGCGAATCTTAAAGCTATAGAGTCTCAGCGTGAAAAGATTCAGGAAAGAACTATTAGATACGCTAGGGCTTTTAAAGCAAAAGAAGCTGCTAAGCTGGCGTGGGAAGTTTTTGAACTCCCAAAAGATAAACCTGAAGCTCCCGATACTGAGCACTTAAAAAATCTATACAAAGAAGCTCAAAATGTACAAGGACAAATTAACTCTTTAAGAAAGAGTATTAGGGAGCTAGAGTCCGGAGTAGGAAAATGTTCCGCATGTGGACAAGAATTGCCGGACAGCGAAAGTAAACAAGAACATTTACTATGCCTTAAAAAGGAGCTGAATGAGCTCGTAGAGTACCAACAAGGTAAGCAAAGAGAGCATGAAGAAGGTAATCGCAAAGCTAGTGAATATTCCAAGCATCAATTACTTGTAGAGAAGCAAGCAGACCTTAAAACAGCCTTTGAAAACGCACAAGAAGCACTAGAAAATACTGAAAAGCCGGATGCTTTACCTGACTCTGTTGAGGACGAAATAACTAGACTTACTGCTGAATACAATAGACAAACTGTTGCTAAGCAACAAGCTGAACAGCACAACACTCTGCGCGCTAAGCAAATTGCTAAATACGAAGCGCAGAAAGAGTTAGTAGCTCAAGCTAAAGAGAAACTAAAATCTACTCAAGAGTCTATACGAGAATACGAAGCTTATTTAGAAGATGTGAAGATACTAGAGAGTGCGTTCGGGCCGAAAGGTCTTGTACAGTATAAGATAGAATCTAACATCAAAGTATTTGAAGCACTAATTAACGAATACTTAGTTCTATTAAGTAATGGTGACTTCAACATTAGATTCCAGATTGAGGATTCTAAACTTCGTATAGTAGTGTTCCAACACGGTGAAGAAATCGATATAAACTCAGCATCTAGTGGTGAGTTCAACAATATTAACACAGCTACCTTACTAGCGGTAAGGAAGATGATGACTTCAATCTCTAAAGTAAGTATTAATATACTATTCTTAGATGAAGTTATTTCTGTACTAGACGTAGAGTCTAGAGAGAATTTGATAGATATTTTAGTTAAAGAGCAGAACCTTAACTCAGTAGTGGTTAGTCATGGGTTTGAGCATCCTTTAGCAGACACGGTATCTATAGTTAAAGAAGGAAAAACTTCAAAATGCAAATAAAGAAAACACTATCCACAGATGGACTACGTAGACTAAGCAGTAAAATAGATGAGTTAATAATAAGCGGAGCTTATAAACATGCTCAGGTAGTTTATGTAGAACCTTTCGATGACCACTATATGCAAATGCTACAAACTAAGCACTATGAGTTGCCGGAAAAAGAGCAAGAAGAGAAACTTAGAGAGTTGTTACACGCTAAAGAGCAAATTCAAAACGCTCTTATCGATAGGTTAGCAGAGGAAATAAAGAGTGGGAAGTAAACAGTCAGCAAAAGGTTCTCGATTCGAGTACAAGATAAGAGATATGCTTACTGAGAAAACTGGCGTTAAGTGGGACAGAGTTCCACTTAGCGGAGCAGGTACAATGAAAGGTGATTTATACTGCCTGACTAACCACTATTACTATTGCTTTGAATGCAAGTCTTTTAAAGACACAGTAATTCAAGAGAACCTACTATCAGCTAAATCAAATAACATATTCTCTTGGTGGGAACAAACGCTTAGAGAAGCAAAAGAAATGAATAGAAAGCCTGCTCTAGTATTTAAGAAAGACAGGGGCAAACCTATTATAGCAGTCGAAGAAGACATTGAAGGAATTAATAAATTCTCCATTACCGCTTTTGGCATGGAGGGAGTTAACCTTTATCTGTTCACCGACTGGCTAGCAGTTAAAAAAGTAGAGGAAATAATACTAGTATGAAGGGAATTTTCGAATTAGAAGACGAAGGACTAGACACTAGAGACTTTGATGGGCAAAATAACTTGCTCCTAGTTGACGGTCTTAACCTAGGATTTAGATATAAACAACAAAGCTTATTTGACCACGCTGCTCCTTATATGAATACTGTTAACTCCTTAGCTAAATCCTACGGTTGCAATCATGTAATCGTAGGATCAGACTACGGAAAATCTACTTTCAGAAAGGAAGTAAGCGAAGGCGAGTACAAAGCAAATCGTGAAATAATGCGAAAAGAACAGACTGAAGAAGAAGCCGAGAAATTTAAGAAGTTCTTGGAGGGCTTTGAAAAAGCCCTTGCTTTAGTCGGTACTATGCATCACACAATAAAACTTCGCAATGTGGAAATGGACGACATTGCTGCTTACATTGTTAAAAAGTACGGACACTTATTTGACAACATTTGGTTAATCTCTTCAGATAAAGACTGGGATTTACTATTAAAGCCAAACGTACATAGGTTCTCCTACGTTACTAGAAAAGAGTACACTGTAGATAACTTTGCAGAATCCCATGAAGGTTGTGAAAATCCTGAGGACTACGTGTCTATGAAAGTGTTTTCTGGAGACCCCGGAGACAATGTTGCAGGGTTCCCAGGCGTAGGCGCAAAACGAGCTTACAATCTAATACGTGAGCATGGCTCAGCATTAGACGTATACGACGCGTTACCTCTAGCAGGTAAACAAAAATATATACAGTCAATTAATAACGACCCTGAGAAAATTCTTAGGAACTACGAATTAATGGACTTGCTTAGCTACTGCGAAGAAGCTATAAACCACCCAGACAATAACAATACAAAATTAATTGACGATATTATGCAGGAGATAATTAATGAGCTTGATTAAAGTTAAATACGAAGAAATGCAGGAAGCTAAACTGCGTAAGGCTACCGATGGATCTGCAGGCTACGACATAGCTGCTAACGACACAGTGGTTATACCTAGAGGCTGCAAGTCGAAAGTAACTACGGGAGTAGCTTTAGAAGTACCTGAAGATATGTATGCAGAGCTAGTTCCTAGGTCTAGCTCTGGTAATAAAGGATACCGATTAGCTAATACTATGGGTATTATCGACTCAGACTTTAGAGGCTACATCGATATGTACATAGAGAATACAGGGTCTGCGGAGCTAATCATATACCCCGGTGACTATCTATGTCAGCTTATATTTAAGAAGAAAGAAAAAGTAACCTTTAAAGAGGTTAAAGAACTAAACGAAACTGCGCGCGGCGACGGCGGTTTTGGAAGTACAGACGAACTAGTATAAGGAAAAACTAATGAACGATGAAACTCAATTAACGCTTTTAAAAGCAAAAATTTATGATGCTAACGAAGCACTTGACAATATGAATAGAATCCTTTCAGAGGTAGTAAAAGTATCGGGACTAGATACAGAGAAAGATATAACAGCAGAAGATATTATAGATAGAGTTAAATATCTAGCTTCTTTAGAAGACTATAAAGAATAAAATAAAACCCCTTAGGCCGAAACCTAAGGGGTTTTTTGCTATTACGGGCCGTACCACCTTAAAGTTCCGGTAGCCGTGCTTTCTACAATAGTTGAGTTATCTTGCCTAAACCTTACTTCAATAGTAACACCAATGGTATAAAAACCTTCAGTGTTTTGTTTAGGTCTAGTTTTAAAACCTACGTAGTGAAACTGAGCAGGTATATCTTGCCATGTATTAATTTGAGATCCGTTTATCAAAACTACATCAACACCTTCCCCTCTACCTTCCTGATTTAGAATTTGCCAATTAAATCTTACTTGACAATTATCCCGTATAAGACCATAACCTAAAGTGTAGTCTACAGACTCTTCCCACCCTATTTCTATTTCAGCGGGGGTGGAACCAGTGTCTGTCCTAGATACAGCAGATTTATCATTAGGGTATTTATCAAAGTATAGGGATGTACCTGTGCCTGGAAAATCACTTAAACGTATTGGAGGACTTGTTGGTACTCCGTTATTTTGCGTAATATTAGGTAGGAAGTCACCACCTCTTAAATAGTCGGTTAACTTAGCAGGTTCATAATCTGTACTAGCGTACTGTCTACGTCTTCCGAAGAACCCGAATACTTCCGAGAACTTTATAGGTAGTCCTGTTATACCTGAAGGTATAAATTGAACGCTGTTACTACTACCTGTTGTAACGGACACATCATCATAAACTGTCCCTATAGTTAGCCTATTTGTAACTGTCTGACTGAAGGCTTGAGGAGTATTACACTTTAACTCCACCAAATCCCCAGAATTCACTGTAGTACTAGAAGTACGCCAACTACCTCCGTTAACCCTAAACTTAAAGTACGTACTATTATTAATACTACAAGTTACAGGTACGTTAATACCACGAACAGTAACCGAGCCAATGTATACCTCTATACCCGGTGCTTTGCTTGTCTGATTACCCATATTCCAAGAATCAGGAGTATTATCGTTAGGGTTTAATACTCGTATGTTTACGGTGAAATTTCTGGTCTTACCGTTAGCAGAAAAAGTACAAACAACCCCATCAGTTACATAACTAGCATTACTTTTTATTACTTTAGAGGCTGTTTGGTTAACTTCGTATAAGTAAGCAACGGTAGTATTAGTCCACACCGAAGAGTCTAAACTACCTATACCTATATTATAGTTAGAGGGGCTGCCTGATTTACTACTCCACCTAAATACTATAGTGTCCCCTCTATTAACTTCTATAGGATCACCAGGGCCAGTTATATTTATAGTATGGCCTAGCTCTGGTTCGTAGAAGTGAGTAGTAGCTAAATTAACAGTTATAGTCGCCATTTTCTTTTAACTCCTTAACTTCTCTGGCCAGGTCGTTAACTGCGTTAACTAGAAGGGCCAGGACTGCCATAGGGGATACGTTTAACATCCCTTCGTCATCTTGTCCTACTGCTTCTGGAAGCACTTCTTGTACGTCCTGAGCAACAATACCTGCCTTTTTCTGCTTTAGATTAATCTGGTCATACGTATATCCAGTTAGCTTAGCTACCTTATTTAACGAGCTATCTATCTTCTCTAGGTTTTCCTTGACCCTAATATCAGAAGTAGCAACCCAGTCATCTGCCCAGCCCTCGCCACGCACAATAAACTTAGTATCAGACTCAGTACCAGATAATTCAAACGCATCCCCAGAAGGTACCCCAAAAGCGTTGTCGGAATGCTTGTAGATTAAGAAGCCTCTTTGAGCGTATCCATTAGAAGCGTTATCAGAAAAAGTAATTTTAGCACCGGCCCCGTTGGTAGGCGTTCTAATTACTAAACCATTATTATGATTAATTAAAATTTCACTGTTAGCAACAAGCTGAGTACTGTTAATTCTTAAAGGTTCTCTATACGTACCGGAGCTTCCTGCATCATACATTCTAAACGCAAAAGGCTCCCCATAGTCGTCATTTGTCCAGAACTCCATAGCTCCGTCATTACCGTTGGTACCGATGTATCTAATACCCCCTTGGTCATTATAACCTGCTGGATTGAAATAAATACCTTTGTTAATTCCAGTAACTTCTATACCGTTAACTATATCTAGACGGTTGCTCAGGCTCATATAACTTCCGTAGAAGTTATTAGAGTATGTACTATTGAACCTCCAACTAGAAGTACCTAAACTACTAGAACCTCCAGACTGGTAAGGTATTATTCCATTAGACGTGGTACGAATCCAAGTTGAATCGCTACCTTCGGAAGTACCCATCCCAGCATATCCATTTTTGAAAACCTCCCTAAATCTAGGCTCTCTGCTAGTGTACACCTCATACCAACTAGACCAGTTATCTCCAGTGTCTCTAAGCGCTCTAGTATATAGCCTGCCCCAGCCCCCACTAGTCCATCCTCCCCACAGCTCGATTGATCCGCCTGTACCGCTCCCCCACACTATAGACTCGCCATAGTTTGAAGAGTGAGGTGGATTGTCAGTAGCTGCTCTAGTACCGTAGTGAAATAGTCCGTCTCTAAGGGTGTTTCTACTGCTCGGAACAGTAGCAGTACCTATACTTCTAACTAGACTAGCCTCGTCCGAATACTTAGTCTTGGAATCAAAAGTGTAAGTGCCTGCGTTAGAGTGAGACCTCATACCGTGTAAGTATCCATCACTATCCACAGTTAAATGTATAGACCTAGAACTGGATGTTTGAGCACTTAGTATAGCTGTGTATGTTGGGTTTAGAGTAGTACCTTGAGCAGTAACTGAGCTTACATAAATACCGGAATCTTGAGCCCCCGGGCCAGTACCATTAATATCAAAACTACCTACAAAGTTTACTTCTGAGTATGGGTGAGTATGTGCTGCAGGGGTAAATGTTGTGGGCTTACCTGTTACCTCATTCCAGGTAGGCTTGTGCTGTTCGCTATAGACTTTGTACCAACCTGTCCAAGAATCACCACCACTACTTCCCTGACTAGTCCTAAACTGTAACTGAGCATCAGTACCATTAGAAAGTTCTATAGCCAACTGAGAACCGAACCCATTATTGTCTCCGTGTTTGAAATTAAGAACATGCCACCAAGAACTTTCTTCAACCCCTGAGTTATCAGCGTTACCTAGACCTTGGGAGGTTGTGTAAAACCCAGGCTCTAGGGTAGAGCTGTCGTGTAGTGTGGTTCTAGATGCTCCATAGACTACAGCAGGTAGTCTAGGTTTATCCTGTATATCAGACCATCGAATATCCATAGCATCTCTAACGTCATTAGGGGTATATACGTACGATTGTTGGCTATTTCCTGAAGAGCCCCATATATGTGTAGGTGCGCTAGACCCCCATGACCAGTTAAATGATATATTCTTAACCAGACCTAACCCAACATCTGAGGCCGTTGGTTTATTACCCTCATGATAGACCCCATTATTACCAATAGTTAATCCAGCAAAATTAGGGCTAGAGTTAGTATTTAAGTTCTGGTTAGCGAAGTTTACCATAGAATAGGTTATAGTTGGCAACCTTGCGGAATTTAAAGTACCTGAGGTTATGTTAGCAGCACTGTGGTTATGGCTCGCGGCAGCAGCTCCTAATTCTCCTAAGGTAGGCTTAAGACCTTCATGGTATACGTTGTTGCCTCTATAGGTAAATGTAGATTCGGACAGAAACATTACTTGGTTAAGTGCTACTGACTGACCGGCAGTAACCCCACTCTTTACTTCAAAGCTAAAACTAGCGTTAGTGTTGGAGTCTTTATTAAACTCTATACGTCCAGAGTTACCACTTATATCTGGTACTCCGGATACATGGTTAAAGGTAAGGTTAGCATTTCCTTGACCGTCATTTGTAGTAAGAGCAGGTCCTCCGTTACCTAATCCACCTACCACTTGCCCGCTGACGTATAAATTACTAAATGTAGGACTAGAGTTAGTATTAACACCTTGGTTAGCAAAGTTAACATGCGAGGTTGAAAGTTGACCATTTGCAGAAACTAACTTACTCCAGGTAGGTACTTTAGGAGTAAAGATCACAGAAGTACCACTTACTGCAATAGTTAGTAGGTCAATGTCCTGTGAGAATAAAGACCTAAACTGCAAATCACCGCTTGAGTTGGCGTGGAACACGCCTGCTCCTGTGCCAACGTTAGAGGCGGAGTTTACTAGGCCACCTCCTCCACCGCTTCCTCCGCCTCCATCATACCCAGAGAACATAGCATCAATTTCTGCCTTTGTATATAGAGAGGCAGCAGGGTACGTTTGGGACTTTGTATAAGCGTCAGCTTTTAATATATACCTACCATCATGGTTATGGGTATTAGCAGAATACCTACCATCTAGGATTCCGAAGAATCCTGAGATGTTAGAGTTAATCCAGCTACCGTTAGAGTATATAAGTATATCTTGGTTCTGCGCACTAGTTATTGTAAAGTTATTAAGAGTAGCCATTAATTACCTCCTCTGATATGGATGGCCCCGTTCTGGAAATCAATCATCATTTTATAGTTACCAGAATTACCTCCATGGTTGTATATTCTGTCAACTTGAATTTCTTCAAAGAAGCCTTCGTCAGCGGCTATTGCTCTAGCCCTAACAGTCCCATCAGCAATAATGTTACCATTAATCTTTACGGCGGCTTCCCAAGTAGCCCCGTTCCACATATAAGTGTCTGTTTGACTTGGATTGCTTGAGTTATATAATGTTAGTGTGTCGTAAGCAAACACAGGCCCTACTAGCCCCTGTAATTTAGAGTAAGCATGGGAGCTTGTGCCTCCTGACCACACTGAAGAGTTTAGTGGGTTTTGCGTAGTACTAGCTTCAAACCAACCTGGAGCTCTCTGTCCAGTATCGCCATCAGCACCTGTAGCACCGGGCGCTCCGTCCTCTCCTTGTTCACCTTTAAACTTAGACCAAGTATAGTCCGCTTTATTAGTGCTCTCAGTAGGTGTAGTCTTATTTACTGCTATACCTATATATTGAGTATTAGCTTGAGGGGTATCAGTTAAGTTAGAACCGTCTGAGCTAGGGCTATACTTAATCCAAGTGTAGAGAGTTTGGCCGTCAGCTCCAGGCTCTCCAGGAACCCCTTGACCACCTTGCATTTTAGACCAAGTGTAATCAGAAGGTGTATTACTCTCTGTAGCCGTAGTCTTGTTATATGCAAAACCTATGTAGGTCTTTCCAGTAGGGTTATTACTAATACCCCCACCAGAAGCATTATCAGCGTAGCGTATCCATGTGTATCTAGACTGACCATCCGCTCCAGGGTCACCTGGAACACCCTGAGGTCCGGGCTCTCCTTGTTCACCTTTAGGGCCTTGTTTAGATACGAACAACGAAAATACTCTATCGTACGTTATAGTGCCTTCACCAGTATTGTAGGTAGCTCTAATAGTAATAGCAAACGTGTCTTTTGTAGGTGCTCCGTTTGTAAGAGGGACTCCTGTAACTGTGTACGTACTTCCTGATAGTGTAACAGTACATCCATCAGCTGAAACAATAGAGTAGCTAGTGCTAGGACTATTAGAAAGATCGGAAGTACCCTGGTATAGTTTGAACTGACCACTAGCATCTGCTAAGTAAGGGTTTTTGCCTTCAGCATCTACTGGTACTGCTTGGTTATCGTTAGTAAGGTAGGCATAAAATGGCTCTTCTAATCCAGCTATTTCATCGAAAGATTTAACTTTTCCAATGTTAGTAAAATCTTTAATGTTGGAAGTTGCCCAAGTCTCAGCATTAGGTTTGTAGTAAACCCTAACAACCATATTGTTGTAGCTAGACAACGCTCCGTTGGCTGTGCTTATTGTAAGTTTTTTAGCACTGTTAGGCGCTCCTGTGTACTGAGCACTAAGAACTTGAGAAGTGATATCATTATCATTACCGTCTAGTACTTGCCATACTAAGTTACTAATAAAATCGGCATTACCATTAGTACTAGCGTTTAGATTGATTACTGTAGGGTTTTCTCTGAGGCTATTGTCTTCACCCTTAAATAATACAATATTGTTCGTAGCGGTTAAGCTAAGTGTAGTATATCCAATAGACCCAGGAGGTAACGTACTAGCATCGTCAGGTAGATCTATAGTAACACCACCAGATATTGTAAGGTCATTACCATCCCATCTAAGATATTTACTATCATCACCTAAATCAAACTGAAAAGTATTCTGAGAAGAATACCCTGCCCACATACCAGCCCCGCCTGTAGCGTATCCAGTTTTTGTACTAGTTCTAATACTAGGTGCTACTCCGTTTAGCCAGTCTAAAACTACTGAGGCTGCAGTAATATCATTTATTACTGCTTCACCGTCTATTTGCAGTCTCTCTTGAACTGCATCATAGATGAAGCTATCTCCGATAGTGACATTACCTGTGTCTGCATCGACGTGAAATGTCCTATACTGGCCTGCTTGCCCCCAATCTTTGTATGCGCTAATACCTTGGTCAGTAACTTGAATATTAGTAGATACAGGAGGAGTGCTGTTACTTGGAACAATTTCAAAGTTAAGTGAGCCAGTCGCGCCCGCAAGCAATACTACTTTAGAGTATAACCAATCCGAGTAACGTGTCTCTTCAGCACCCCAACCAACAGCACGTATTCTAAATGCATACCTATTACCTAAAGGTATAGCAGGCATTATAAGGTCTGTAGTACTCGCAGCTTGGCTGTACTGTATAGCATTAGCCCAGTCTAGGGTAGATAGGTTAGTGGTATTGTTGATACTGTCGTTGCGCACTCTCTGAATTTCAAAATGCCTTATTCTACCAATATCCGTACCAGCCCAATCCCAAGACATTATTAGTTCATAGGTAGGAGTACCATCCCAGCTAGTAAAAGCTTCGAAAGATATAGAGTTTAAGTTATCAGGAGCAGAGGCAGAAGATGCGTATTCAATTTCTTGCAGGGGAAGTTGTAGTCCTCTATCACTTATGTCGGAATCGAAATATTCGATTGACGTTGAACCATCTCCGAACGTCGATTTAACTCTAAAGACGTAAGTCTCTCCTAGTTGAAGACCTGAACTTACGCTTAGATTATAAGAGAGATTACCGGAATAAATGGGATTCCAAGTCAATCCGGCTAGACTTCCAGAATAATTTGTCGCAACTTCTATCTGGATACTAGAAACCCTAGTGTTCTCAATATTGTCCGCTCCTAGTTCTAACACTAAGTACGGAGGAGCTGAGTTGCTTAAAGTGTCAGGGGTATTAACTAGTACATTAGTTAAGTAAGCTCCTCTAATAGAACTAACTCTAACAGGGTCGCTAATATTAATAGCAGTACCCAGTCGCGAAGTGACAAGAGCATTGGAGCAAGTACCAAAGCTTTCACCTTTGTAGTTAATCTTTTTAATAGACGAACCAGCTAGAGTAGCTCCATCTGCCATAGCGTCCATAACAGCCACTTCTATAACGTACTCTTGCGAACTATCTATAGAAGGTATTGGCAGGTCAAAGAAGTTAACTTCAGCCTTATCAATTCGGTACAGTTCAAATTGAGTAGCATTAGTTATATAGTCTGAAGTACCAACAGGTACTACGTATAGATAACATGCTATAGCACTAGCATCGTAATCTACTAGGCTAGAGTGGTTAACTCTAGCCTTATTACCTAGTAAAGTAACTGACACTATACTAGGGGTTTGTGGTATAATATTCTTCATTTATATCTCTAAGTATGCCCACGGGCCGAAGCCTAACTGACTGTACCCTGGAACCTGCTTCCCCGGTGTAAGGGCTGGGTCAGACCTAGCTCTTACTTTTATTCCTAGGTTTCTAATCAGTCCAGCACTACCATGGTAAGCTTGATAATCATCCATATTGTTTTCTACGGTGTAGCTAAATCCAGTAGTTTCATCAAGAGTAGATGGAACAATCCATTGACTGTATTGCTCACCTTCTTGGTCGAACTTAAAGAATATAACTTCGTAAGCGTTAGTAATACTGTCTTGCGTATCCCACACTATATCAATACTAGGGCCGAAGAACTGATTAGTAGTTCCGGGCACTCTGTTAGTTACGTTTAGTCCTGTTATAGGTGGAAGCTTGTCTGGGAATAATGGGTCAGTAGAATTTAAGCTCTTGGATACCCAAGTACTAAACCCACCAGATGCTAACACAGCCCTAACTCGGAAAGTAAATGTCCATTCATCTGTCCTACTACTAATGTCGTTTACGAAATCGTAAATCTTACCATTCTCGTCTAACCTATCAGGCTGAACTTGGATTGTACCGCTAGTCTCATCAGGGTCTCCATCAGTAGGCCCTATAAACCATTGGTACTCGTATCTCAGTATAGGTTGAGAAGCGGAAGGCTTCCACCTTAACAAGAATGTAGAGTAGTCTGGCTCTCCAGTAACTTCCCAAGAGGTTAATATCTCAAGTTGGGTAGGTGCTCGTACACCTATAATTGGAGGTATTTGAACATCAGTCCTATCAGTCTGGTCAATGTTACTATAGATTTCTGCATCAAAGTCTGTAAGAGTTAGATTAACTAGCCCGTCTTTTCTAAGTGTTATAGCAGATACTCTAAGCTTTTCAGGCCCTGTAGGAAAGAATCTAGGATAGTTAAATAGGACGTTATCGTTGATCTTTAAGTAAGAGTATTTGTAGTATGTAACTATAGAGAAAGTTCTGTTATATCTACTTCTCTTCAACTCTAAAGCTGCTAAGTTACGTCCGGTGTAGTAGTTGGTAATATATGAGAACTCAAGTCTACCTTTCTTCTCAATACCATTATCTGCCTCCTTATATCTAGAGTCAAAGAATACTACGTTGTTAGCGTCATAGCCCTTAGCAGGATCGGATATTCTAGCATCAATAGTATTGTAACTGTCTTTAGAAGACGTATTCTTGGAGCTAATAGCATCTTTTGTCTCAGTCCAATCTATAACCGTAGGATTACCATCACCGTCAGTAACCACATCATTGTTGTTCTCAACACTAAGAGTATATTTACCTCCTATGTAGTTAAGAGTACCGTTAATCTGAGCTAGCATGCTACTAACATTTTTAAACACAGTTTGGTCAGTACTAATATGAGTATTACACTGATACTTAGCTCTTGTAGGTACTATATTACCGTGAACGTCTTCATAAGTGTTAGACAGTGTCTCCCATCCTAAGTACCTCCAGTACGGAACCCATCCAATGTCGTAGGAGTCATCCTCTTCATTTAATAGCTGAGCAGTTTCCCAGAATGACCTTATATTAACATCATCTAGGTCTATTTGTCCACCACTATCACTAACTAAGTAATCTAGAAGCTGCCATGCCATGTTTAGAGTATGGTCTGGTATTCCACCATTTACTGATAAGTCTGAAGAGTCCCAAATATCAGGCTTAGAGCCTTGAACTACCACTTCTATCTCTGGTAGCTCTGTTTTGTCTTCAGTAAGTTTAGTATGTACAACTACATAAGCAGTATCTAGAAGCCTGTGGTTAGTACCCCAGTATTCTTCTCCAGGTGTAGTACCTTGCAATAAAAATCCTTGATTAGCTGCTATGGCTACTAAGTCAGGGTCTGCTGTTTGGTTGTCCTTACCGTGGTATACTGTAATGTCAATAGTAGAAGTTTCGTCCTCTATCTCGTATTTAGTGCCGTGTATAGAGGGTATACCTATTTGCCCAGTACCCCCCTTTGCAGAAGTTTCTATTGTGTGACCAGCTCTCTGAGAACCTACACATATAGTAACTTCTGACTCAGCTTGTTCATCAGGCTGTCCACAGATAACAGTTTTGTTATCTATGTATAAGTTTAAGAATCCGTCAATTTCACCTTCACATACAGTATAAACTGCGTATACTTCGGAAGGGTCACTAGCATCTACACCTGCGAAAACAGGATGTAGGGGAAGTCGTCTAACTCCGTACACCTTAGGTAGATAAGCAGCAGATAAGTTAAATCTTAGGTCTATTTCCCTAGTAACCTCTACTTCATACTCTACTAGACGTTTCATACCTGCTAGGCCAGCTAAACCGCCACGCTTTTTCATCTTGTAGCGGGTTTCTTTAGCTTTATATTGAGCTTCTAAGTTAATAGCTGTATTAGCATGCATGAAGCCTAAATCTGATGTGTGTGCTGGTTTTCTAGCAACTGTAGGATCGGGTAAGTCTTCGAATACTCCAGGTGAAGTTTCAACACTTACTAAACCTCGATGGGCGGTATCATCGGCCAACCTTCCTGTAACATTTTGGAAGTAGGCAAAATGGTTGGCGGCCTCCCATGTAACTTCTGAAGACCCGCGTTGTACTGCCTCTTTAACAGATATGTCTGTTATAATACCTTTAAAGTATTTAAGAGGGCCACCGTCTACATCCATGTCTATAATGTTACCATCATCGTCTAGGAATGCTCTGTAGATAGTGATTTTCTTGTGTACATAACTAACGTCGTTAGGTTGTTTTAATGCTCTGTCTAGTTCTTCTTGCCACTCACCCGCGACAGTTATAGAAATAGAGTTTACCTTGATTCCTTGGTCTTCCTTAATATCACTAATTCGAGATATTCTATTAGTAAGGTAGGTAACACCATTGTACTCTATCGGTGCCCCATAGTCGGTATAGTAACCACTAACAGATTCACCTTCGATTGTAGGTAACTCAAGCTCTACAAGGTGAGCAATCGTAACATTTGGTTTAGTAGCTAAATACTGCAATGCAGCGTTACTATATCCTCTATGAGTAGTCATTATAGAACCGTACCTCTAAGTGCTAGAGAAAAGCCTTGCACTAGTCCTGAGGCAGTGACCTCTTCGCGAGGCTTATCTCCTACTAGTACGCATTTAAATTTAATTTCATTTGGCTCAAGCTCAGTGGTATTATCAATAGGACTGTCTATTACACAATGTAGTGTGTAACGCACGGAAGTACTAATGTTCTCTACCTTGATAACTTTATAGATTCTATCGTTACCTGATAGTTTTAAGTAATCTCCGGCTACTAGAGTACCTCCTAGGGACGCTCTATTAGCTACCTCTATAGTTTGAGCATTAATTTTTGTTATGAGACCCTGTCCCCGTTGAGGGCCAGATCCTACCCAGGCCCCGTTTTTAGGATTCGCTCTGTCAGGAAACCTGACATAGAACCTTGACGCCGAGCCTTGTAAAGAACTAAGAAAAACCCCTAGTTCGTTGTAAGTTTCAGGCAACATACTGTTGTATGATAAGCTGATGTTCCAGTAGTTCCCACCTTGGTAAACTGCAATTGTAGAACCCCCGTTTAGTTCCGTTGATTGAACGGGTGCAATATCGTATATTGTCTGAGATGCCCAACCCGGCCCTACAGGTGTAGTAGTGGGGTCTGGCAATTGTGGAATTGATGTATTGTAAGCCACGAGTTACCTCCTTAATTTATACTTACTATTATACCCAATAAACAAGTTTTGTCAATACCTAACTTCGCATATTTTTTAAAGGCACAAAAGAAAAAAGCGCAGGGATAACCCTACGCTTCTAAAGATGCCAAAGTGAAACCTTTGGAGTTGGCTGCCCTTTCTAGAGCTTCCCAAATGTCGTCTGACCTATCAACAATACTTTGACTATCTAGAGCTGTAATGTTTAGGTTAAGATTATTTTTGGTAACTGGTTTAGACTCAGTTTCAGATTCTGATGCTGGTTTAACGTATAATGGTTGAGTTGGAACAATTTGCTCTGCTCCTCTCTCACCTACAGTTATAGAACCACCACCTGATCTACCAGGAGTAAAGTTATTAGCTCCTGTACCAAATCCAGACTCTCCACGTAAGTAGGATAGCTCACCCATAGATGCTCCCATAGAGGTATCTACAGCGTTATTTCTAGAACCTACTGAAAGTGATAAGCCTCCAGTGTCCGCGTCTAGTGCTGCTAGTTGTCCAGCAGATGCCTTCTTAATATTATTAATCTGCATCATACCCATAGCAGCCATAACAGCAGCCATTGCACCACCTACTATAGGGCCTAGCTGAGCAACGGATTGCATCATAGCAAGCGACGTAGCCATAGCAGTCTGAGCAATACTAGACTTTTCTTTCTCTTTGATCTTTTTCTTTTCTAAGGCTCTAATCTTAGCTAAGGATTCCTGAGATTTTCCGTCACGTTTTTTCTCTGCTGCAATCTGGTTATCAATATCAGCAACAATCCCGTTAGTCATCTCACTAAACATTGAAGACGCCATTGTACCAACTGCTATTATACTATCTGAGAAGTCCGCCAGCACTAGCTCTTGATTACTGGCCAGTAGTTCGGTGACATTACCCATAGTGTCTACAATAGTACCAGACATGGATATAAACTCATTCTGCAGACTGGTTAATCCTGGTACTGAACCAGCCACCTCAGAAATAGCAGCACCTATTTCCCTATACGCAGATGCTTCCTCTTTAGCTTTAGCTATTCTTACGTCTGCTTCCGCGGCTATAACCTCAGCGGACAATACTCTAATCTCTGCATTGTTAGCACCGCTAGCTTTAGCCGCAGCTAAGTTAGCACGTGCAACGTCTAAGTCTAGAGCTGCTTGAGTAACTGCTCTGGCTGCCTCAACTTCTTCATTAAGTCTTCTACCTCCTAAGGATTCTCTACTTCTGGCCATATCATCCATAATAGAGTTTACTGTTGAATCAGCCTCTGCCTGTCTAACAGCTTTTTGAGCCTTGGCTAAATCTTTGTAGTACCTAACTTCATCTTTAAGTAAGTCAACTTTACTTTGTTGAATTATCTCTGCTTCAGTTTGAGTACTGCTCAGTGCTTTCATAGTAGCCAGTAGCTTATCTTCCGCATCTAGTTCTTGCTGTATCAGTTCATATTTATCTCTGTACACCCCTAAACCTGCGGATTCAAATCTGTTAGCTGCTAAAGTATTATTAAGTTTAACTTGGTTAATCTTCTCTAACTGCTTTTGGTACTCAATCTGCTTCTCTAGTAAGTAGATTTCGTTGCGCTTCTCTCTAATAGCTTCAACATTATTCTTATCTGCGTTATCCATAAAGTCTAAAAGATTTTTCTGAATGTCTAGTTGTGACTCTAGTCCTTGCAGCTGAGAGTTTCCTTGTAGCGTGTTATCTAGAGCTGCTGCTGATAATGTAACGGATAAGTCTCTAACTTTTTCGTTTAACTTTTCAGCATACTCGTACAGTTCGTCAAAGCTATTTATAGTAGCATCTAACCCTAAAGATTTAGATATTTTTTCAAACTCTTCTCTAGTTTTAGCAGTAACCGTCTCAATATCTTGGATATTTGCTGGTATATTAGCTTCTCTAAGGCTCATAGCAGTCTTAACAAATTCGGACATAGGCCCAGTTACTTGTTGGGAGCTAGTTGATAAAGACTCCATATCTCTAGCTGCTATCTCGAAGTCTCTGTTAAATGCTATAATAGCCGCCCCCATCTCAGCTATTTCATCATCGCTGAAACTGGACACTGCAATGCCTGCCTCACCTAGGACTTTATAGTAGTCACGAAGTGACTTGGTCGCGGCGTCAACAGTGATTTTCTGCCTATCCATTGCCTGCTCTGTATTATCCAATCCTGGAATTAATCCTACTAAGCTGTTAGACAATTCTTTAAGTTCATCAGAGAAAGCGTATAACAACCCCCCTGTAACAGCAGTGGCTATTAGGAATAAGGGATTTTTAACCATTGCTATAGTTGCTGCTTTTACTGCGGAGGCTATAGCAACAAAACCACCAGCTACTGCTGCAAGGGCAGTAGGTATTCTACCAGCTGTAAGAACTGTCATTGCTACAGCATTAGAACGTGCCGCCGCAGTTAGTCCTACAACAGCTGTGGTAATTGCTTTAGTGGATACTACAGCCAGTAGCGATTTAGTAGCGTATACTGTAGTAATAGCTACCAGAGCTTGCAGAGCTATAGTGAAGTTTTCTACTGTATCTTTTGCATCCTCTAAATATCCAGCGCTTTCCTCAGTAGACTCACCAAGTTCTTTGGTAGCCTTGCTAAGTTCAGAAGCAGCTACTAAAGCTTGCCCCCAGTGTTCACCTTCTAGAGCTAACTTTAAGGTTTTTTGAGACTCAGTTACATCATCAGTAGCAGCCTTAAACTTATTAGTCTCGTTTATAGTATTAAGTAAGGAAGTACTTACCTTAGCTAAAGGTTCTAATAGTTTAGATAGCCCTACTAGCATGTTGTCAATAGCATTCTTTGCCGCAACGCCTAGCTCTTCCCACTTAGTAGCTCCTGCGTCAATTCCAGAGAATCTAGTATCTAACTGACGTTGAACTTCGTTAGTTAGTGCTAGTTGACGTTCGTAATCAGATAGCTCGTCTACGGTCTTATCCACCGTTTTAGCATATGCTTCGAACGCTGGAGTCAATCTTGTAACAACACCTAGTTCGTCAAATAATTCAATCTCTTGCTTAGAGATACCGCGAAGTACTCTATCCATAGAGTCGTTGAAGTCTCTACCTAGCGCTATTGACGCTTTACGCGCTCCTACTGTTAGGTTCTCTAACTGTTCCGCAGTAAAGTTAAATGCAGCACCTTTAGTAGCGAATGACATACTTTCTCTAACCGACAATGCACCTTGAGAAAGCTCTGACATATCTCTAGCTAGACCTTTAACGTTAATACCTGAAACGGCTGCCGAGAAGCTAGCTGTTTGAGTCATTAGCCTATCGAAGTTAGCAGCTTCATTTAGTACCCTAAAGGCTTCTGAAACCGCGTAAACGTTAATAGCTATACTAGCGTACGCAGATGTTAATGGGTTCATAGAGAACGCTAATTCACTGAAAGCTCGCTTCTGGTTTCTTCCACTACCTGCTAGACCCCTAGCAGAGTTGTTGAAACCGTCTTGGCTTTGAGTAGCTCTGCCAACAGACTTGCTGTATTCGTTCATAGCCTCAGCAGAAGCTTGAGTTGCGTCCCTAGTAGTTTTTAAACGTTTAGCTGTTTTACCAGTGTTCTCTTCCATAGCTTCTAGCTGTATGTTAGATACTCTAATACGTTCTTCAATTCTATCTAGACCTATAACTACTTGGTTCAATATTTTTTCTAGAGACTGCATTCCTGCTGCCCCTGTAGTGCTATCGTTTACGCTTTTAAGCGACTTGGCAGCACTAGATGCTGTTTTGTTAACCATGTCTAGTGTTTTGTTAACTTCTTGCATCCTTTTCTGGTATGTTTCTAATCCTTTAGTTTTTATCTTATTAGCACTCATAGAGGAGTTAATAGTTTTCATACTATTAGACATTGACTCTAATGCGGTGTTAATGGACTTGAAACTTCTACCAGACCCTTTGACTGTCTCTATAACAGCTTTAAGGTTTTCATTAAGCTTACCAGACTCACGAGCAGCAGTGGTAATATCCTTACCACTTACTTTAATCATTATGTCTCTTATATTTCGTTGTGCCATTAATTATTACCTTATATAAAAAAGGCCCTAAGCCTTTCGACCTAGAGCCAAACGTGAAACACAGGTGCTTCACTCCAGAGGATAACTTTGTACTCCTAGCGACCCTTGCTGATTTCTTTTTTAGCTTTCTCAACAGAGTTTTTCACATTAATTCTGTCTAGGTGTAGAATTGCTTCCGTTATCTCCATTCTGCTCCAAAAGTCCGTTATTAAGTATGTATCTAGTAAGAACGGTAGAGCAGATACGTTTTTTCCTGCGTAAGTACTAACATTACCTCCTGTATACGTATCTGGAAGCTTAGAGTAAATCTCTAGAGAGTCCTGTACAAACTGAGGCAAGTCCGAAAAATCCGGGGGCATCTTGTCAGGGTCGGGTTCATCACCCATACGCTCACAGATTTCCAAGTACTGTTCTTTAGTAATATTATGTTGCTGGTTGCTTTGGTATTTATCGAGTAGGTCTAAACCCTTACTTAGATTGCTCTCCGCGAAAGTATTTTAGTTTAAACGCCACCTCGTTTACCCAAGCTTCAAAAGCAGTACTATTTTTGATAAGTAATACAGCGTTGTCATGGTTGTACGGGATCTCGTCTTCGTCGTTTACTTGATCGTCATTAACTGGTAATAAGTCTTTAACGTATTCTCCTGTTAGACCTTCCCAACCCTTGATAGCAGCATTGGTGAATTTCTCTGCGAACTTGTTCTCGTCTAGAGTTTCTTCCATGCTAGAGTAGCGGTCTGACATTCTTGTAACTGTGCAGTCTTTACGAATCTTGTTCGCTAGCTGTCTGCTTATTAGACCAATTTTAACTTTAAATCCTTTGTAGCCTGGGAACTCTAGTTCCGCAGTTTTTGATTCCTGTAATACATCTTTTAAATTAACCATATTTCCTCTAGATTATTATTTGTGAGTCTACGCTATTTAGTAGCTTAAAGTCTGATACCGACTGTAGTACTCCTGAGCCAAAATCAGCTCTCTGTGTTATGTTGCAATGTCCTAGGTTGACTGTCATGTAGTCGCCTAGGGATATAGATACTGGCACATCAGGTAAATACTTGGGCTCTTCTGTCCCTCTTTTTATGGTTGTTATATTACCTGCTACTGCCAAGTTTGACCCTACTACATCCTCAGGAATAAACATAGTTCCAGAAAATGCGTCGTGTACTGATTGATTATTTAGCCAATTTATATCTCTAGTTAATTCTAATGTAGCTCCTGCTACTCTAGAAACATCAATACCGGGTACAGATGCTGAGATATATGCGTTTGTAAATGACCCTTGAGAGTATAATGTTCCGTTAGAAGGTAGAACTATTGAATCCGTCATAGAAGTAAATCCTCTAGCTGTCACAGACATACCAAGAACCCCTCTAGGATTTAGTTTAAAGCTAAGATTTTCTAGTACCACATTATCTATAAATACTATCTTTGCTCCTAAATCTACGTAAACATCAAACTTTTTAGTCAACTGTCCATTAACTGCTGGGAAGTTACCTGAAGCATCAAAGCCGTACCATTCCAAGACTTTTTTCTCAACTGTAATATTATCGCTGAAATACATTTCAAAGTCAAAGGAGCAATTAGACTTGGCATTTACATAAGTTTTGTTATTAATAGCTACTGGGTTATGTACTGTTGATACATCGTACCCTCGCTCAATAAAGGTTTCGGAGAAGTTAAAGTCCGCTACCTTTAGCAGGTAGCGGTCAGTACCGTCGTCTATAATGAGCTTAGAGCCTCTTTTAAAACTAAAGCTCATTTAGTCTCCTTATCGGAAAAACGTAATGTTTACTTCGTCACCGTCGTCCATATCAGCGCTGCTAGGAATACCTTTAAATTCTAGAGACTGAGATATGATGGAGTCTACTGAAACAGCTGGGATACCAATATGCGCTTGAGGAAGGTTCACTTCCACACGACTACTATTAGATTTACCACCTAGTTCAAAAGTGATGTTAGAAACGTTAATAACGTTTTTGTTTTGTACCATTTGTTTTAGTAAGTCCGCAGAACCGTAAGCGTTTGCGTCACTAGAACCGTCGGCTAAACCAACACCGTCACGTAGATAACTATCCATTGATCCAGATACATCGAATGTACCAGTAAATGAGCCTACCGGAGTATCTACTTCAGCTAATGTTGAAGGAGTTACATAACTGATGTTGTTGTTGATAGTTAGTGAGCCACCTGTTAGAGCAATACGGTAGTATGAAGTGCTACCACCTGCGTTAGACTGCATAGTAACAGTTGTTAACTTACTTAGGATGTAAGAACGGTCAGCTGGAATACCTACGAAAGAATCCGCTGTTGGAATATCAGGGTTGAATGTTTCCGCTGTAGCCGACATAAATGCAGGAGCTGCGATTTCAACCATCTCTGTACCTTGTCCAGACCAGTTAGTCATAGCAATGTCAGCAATGTCTAGAGGTATTGACGCTTCATTAACCTGAGCTTCTTTAACTAGATAAACCTTGTTATCAATCTTAAAGTAAAGGTTAAGCTTAGTTAGTACGTGAGCACCGTTTTTAGTGAATCCGATTTTAAACTCTGAACCTGTTGAGTAAACGTCAGTTTGACCAGCATTACCTGCGCCATCGCCTTGTAGTTCAAGAGGAAGGTCATTGCTGGTTGCTAGAGCATGCCATAAGATAGCATCTAGAGCATATACATCACCGTTTACTAAGTATGGGTTTAGGTATGTTGAGAAGCTCCAGTCAACAGGGTCTAGATTGGTATTGAAACGTCTAGAACCACGAGTTGGTGTAGGGCCTGCCTCTTCTGGGGAAATATCCTCAGAAGCCATGTTCTGACCTAAACTATACCCGTCTTGAATTGGGATCTCAAATGTGTTTGAGTTATCGTGTCCAGTGTCCACTGTACTAACCCAAAGTCTGGTATTACGTGATAAATTTAAAGACATTAATTATTCTCCTAGTAATCTCTTCTTTTTTCATATTCTACAGAGAGTAGTATCTCCCCAATTCCTTGAGGCTGTAATAGACCTTCATCTGTAGTGATAGACAATATAGTGTTGGATATAGTTTTATTGGTCTCCTGACCACTACTTGTAATTAAATTATACGCCATATCCAAATTCTTGTCAAAAAACTTTTCTAAGTCACCAATGATTTGCTCAAGTTCCCCTTGGGCATCATCTTGGTTTTTTACATATACTCGTACAGCAACTTCAAGCCTACAAAGGGTAAAGTTGGAGGGCATGTCTTCTCTAGTCTCAGGCCCAGGAGTAACAGTAATAGTAGGGAAATTCTCTATATCTTGGAAATGTCGAACTCTAGATTCCACATTCCCGTACATGTTAGTAAGGTAATCCCCAGTACCATTTAATACTTGTTGTAACTTTTCTACATATGCGACTGGAATCGCTGTTCTGGCATTCATCTAAAGTCACCATTAATAATATTGCCGTGTTTACTTCTTCCTGAGTACACGCTAAATCTAGTATTAGCTAAATCCTGGTCACTTATTAGTAACGATAAAGCATCAGCTATTGCGTTAGAGAATATATCCCTAGGGTCACGGCCTTTCTTATACTGAGCAAATCCCGGTTCAAATGTTTGATACGGGTAATACAGATAAGTAAAGTGTATGCTACTTCTCTTTAGGTTAAAGCTAGTAATATTAACAGAGTTGGCTAACCTACCAGTCCTAAAGTTTAGTGTGTTTCCGTACTTGTGCCCTTTCATAATTTCTTTAGCTTTTATCTTAACCATACTATTAAGAAGAGTAGCTAATTTAAGAGCACCAATAAATCTTCCAGACCTAGAGCGGAGTGCCTGGGCCGACTTGGTAACATTGATTCTTTTAGTTCTAGAGAAACCTTTTATCTTATTACCTGTGCTATCACCTACTATAGTAGATACAATACCATCTACTTCCGATTCTAATACCTCTATAGCAGCATCTATAATTTGCTCTATACTCTTCTCAGAGGTCTCTATTCCTCTAGAGTCCAGTGTATAAGCTAAATCCGCTCCACGCTCTACTAACATTTCTCTGTATTCTTGAACTCGTCCTAAAGCTATAGAATCTAATAGTTTAGCTTCTACTAATTTTCGATATTCTAAATCTAGGAAACTGGTAAACATTATAACACCCTGAACATATCTAATATAGTTCTAATGTGACTTGGTAAAATACTAGCATCAGTAAAGTCTACTGACTGTCCATTACCTATATCTTTAGACTTATTAAATTCCCTTTTATCGTAGTAAGTTGTTAGCTCTACTGCTGCTTGTTTAAGTGCAAAAGGCACTACAGTATACCCATAAGTATAGTCAACAATAAAGGCTCTAGGATTTCTAGGTAGGTTTATTGAGGGATCGATTAGTTCTATCGTGCCCTCTTGAGGGTGCAGAATGTATTGGGAAGAATCAAGCTCTTCGGTATACTCAGATGACCTTTTAATCCCTAAATACTCTACACTTATGATAGGAGTATCTGGTAATATGATGTAGTAATTGCTTTGGTTTAGTCGTACTCCGGTAGCTACCGAACCGCTAAAACTAACTTGACAGTATTCTTCTATAATACTATTAACAGCATCAATTAAAGGCTGGAGCTGAGTATCTTGTTTAGGATTGTTTATACCCTTAAATAATTTGTATTCGTTTAGAGTTATAACACTCATATTTGCTCCCAATAAAAAAGCCCCACCCAAAGGTGGGCAGGGCTTCTGTTTTAAGTATTATCTATTACGCCGCTGCGTAAGTAACTGCAACAACACCTTTGTCTTGTCCGTCAGTGTCACGGATTAGAGACTCTAGGTTTAGACGTTGTGTAGCAACGATAACACGACGATCTTTCTCTACGTCGAAGTCAGTACGTACTGTAACTGTACGCTGAGTTGGAACTAGGAAGTTCTTAGTGTTAACTAGTACTGCGTATGCTTTAGCAACTCCAGGAGCTTCGAAGTGGTCAGATACGATAACTGGCATACCGTAGATAGAACCTACTTGACCAGATAGCTTAGTAGCTGCCCCGCCTACTAGGTTAACATCAGCCCATGCGTCGTCTTCGATTAGCGCGTAGTAAGCCTCTGTAGAAACTACTAGAGTAACATCACGTACGTTTAGACCATAAAGCTTCATTTTCTTACGAGCTTTAAGAATCATCTTAGCTGTAATTGGAGTGTTACCATTAGCTGTCGCTGTAGATGTTTCAACACCACCAGCTTTGTTAGTGTCGCTAGAAGCTTCAGCAGCTGTAGCACGTGGAACTAGACCTTTAGGTTCTGTAGTACCGTTACCTAGTAAGAATGCACGGTCAATTTCGTTAGCGTGAGACTCAACTAAGTGTTGACGAATTAGAGGTAGAAGAGGTATGATAGCATCTTCTGATGTTTCGTCAGTGATGTAGCTCTTAGCAGCAAGCTTCATTGTTTTAAGCGTGATTTCGCTTAGAGCTGCTGTGATCTCGCTACCAGTACTTGCGTCAGTACCGTAAGCTGTACCAGATACCCATGAAGCGTTCTTACGGTCAGGGTTTACTGGGATAGTTAGGTTAGCAGACGTCATTGTAATGTCGCGGAAAAGTGGAGCGATAACAAGTTCTGCTTGAATGTCGCGGATTAGGTCAGTAGAGAACACTGTCTCGTACGCTTCGCTAGAAACTTCGATTGAAGAAGAATCATTTACCGCTTTAACTGTTTCACCGAATTTAGTACCAAAAGTACCTTTCTGTGTAACGATACCTAGTAATACTGCGTCATTAACAGACTTACGAGTATCGGGGTTCATTCCGTCAGTTACCTTGTTATAAGAGAACGACTTAGTACGAGATGCAACTACTTGCTTGATTTCTTCACGTAGTGCTTCGATTTCGTCTTCGCGAGCTTTAAGAGTATCTGCGAAACTCTTTTGGTTGCTAGCAATCTTGCCTTCAAGCTCGTCTACGATAGACTTAGCAGCTTCGCGAGCTTGAGTTTTAATTTCTTCAGCTTGCTTAGCAGCTGCGGCTTTAGCAGCGGCTTCTTTAGCCTTTGCGTCAGCTTCTTTTTGGCGTTCTTTATCTAATAGGCCCATAACGTCGTCTAGGGTTAAGCCTGTGTTTTCATTTTTTGTTGACATATCTTGGATTTCCTTAATATCTGTATTTTCAGCCTCTTCAGCAGGAGGCACGAATTCTTTTTTAAATGCCTCTGCGTCAACGAGTGACTTAGAGACCGAAAATGTAGAGTCTTGGTTGCAAGGAACGGAAACTACCGAAACCTCTAGTAACTCTAGGTCTGTAATCATATAAGTGTCGGTTTTACTATGATACTCAGCATCATGAATATAAAAACCTACACTAAATGTGGACAATACGCCATCTTTGATAAGGTGGTATACGTCTCCAGCTCCCTTGCTAATCTTAGCTTCGATGAAAAATCCATTATCATCTGCGTACCAGTTAGTAGCTTTACCGATTGGCTTGCTATGGTCGTGGAAGGCTAAAATTATTGGGTTCTTTGAATAGTTTTTAGTAGCATTGCCTTTTAACCAAGTATCCTTTGGTATAACATCGCCAGCTCGGTCCTTAGTGACCGTATTGGCGTAGCCACTAATTATAATATCAGAAGATTCATCGTCAGCCATCTTAACTGTTTTAATCTGACTGACAATCTTACCTTCGTACTTATTCTTTAGAGTCATTAGCTTGGTTACCTGATTTTCCTGCTGGTGCTTTCTTAGTAGGAGCTTTTGTTTCTTCTCCAGCTAGTGCATCTTGGTAACGAACAACGAAGTTGTCCCACGTACCGTACTCTTTAGAAATATCAGCCACTAGGCATGGTGCTTCTGGGTCGTTACGGAACGCTGTTTTACCTGGCAGGTCTTTGCCGTAATGTTTCATTATTTTCTCTAGTAACATTATTTGTCATCTTCATTTGTTGAAGGCTTGCCGCCTTCCTGACCTGATACTCCGGTAGCAGAACCTGCAACGTTTGCAGGAATTCTGATTTCGTCTAGTAATGGGTCTTCTAAAGGTTCTAGTCTTAGTATTGAACGAGCTTCTTTGCCCAGCATAATACCATTGTTGACTAGAGATGAAAGTCTGTCTGACTCTGCTTTTAAGTCTGGTCTTAGAGCGACCACTTTATGAGTAGTTAACTCAATATCATAAGCAAAGAAAAACTCAAATGCAGACTCAAATTTTCTCATCATCGGAAGAATGGTAGTGGAGAATAACAACTCCATATTCGGCCTAAGGTTAGCATTATTACCAGAATCTAGTAGTATATGAGGTATACCCAGTGCTAAGGCTATTCGTTTTTCCATCGCTTCCATGGATTCGTTAAAGTCTAAATCTCTAAAGCTATTTGTATTTAGTGACTTAGCCTTCATTCCAGCATCAAGAATCATAGGTCTACCCTGCGAGTCTTTAGGGTTAAACTTAGACATCCACTCTTTTTCGCGTCTATCTTTTAATCTGGTAGATAGTACTGCTTCAGTCTCTACGACTAGGCCAATCATTGTACCATTTTCGTAGAATCTAGCCTGAAAATCTAGAGCGGTTTCGTGTGTAAGGATTGTCTTGATAGCTGCTAGTAATCTTGAACGCCCTCTGAAGTTTCGGTACTCGGAACTTGAGGAATTGTCTCTGATGTGTATGATTTCATTAGGTTTAAACTTAACAATAGAATTATAAACATACTCGCTAACGTACGCCTTTTCATCAGTTTTAATCTCCATGTGTCTTGCAGGTACATGGTAGAAGCCTGAACCGTCAAAGTGAACAAAAACGTTACCCTCGATAATCATGTCTAGAAGTAATAGCCTTTTAAACGTATTGATATCCATGTAAGGGTTAGGTCTGTTGTTCATTAAAGTACTGAGCGTTTTGCCGCGCATGTTACCATCAGCTCTAGCCGTGAAACTAAGTTTGTCTTTTACGTCAAACTCAATATCCGAACCTAAGTCTACTAGAAGATTAACACAGCGGTTAACAATTTCCATTAGGTTGTACGCGTTTTCAGTTGTTCTAATTTTGTTCTGGTTTGTCCCAACGTGTGTACCCGCCTCTTCAGCTATGTACCTTTGGGCGGGGTTTGCTTTAGAATGAATTTTGCTTCGTAAGCTCACTTAACGCTGTCCTCAAATCAAAGAGGCAAATCTACCTTTAGTAGTCTTGCCCTCTGCTTTGTCGCGCTGTTTTTCAACCCAACGCTCCTGTTTCTTAGCGGTGTGCAAAGGAGGCTCACGTCCATAGATAGAATGTAGTTTTCTATGATGCTCTTCGCAAAGAGTAACAGTGTAGTCTACAAGCTCATACCAATACATCTTATAAAAGTCATCTCGCATTGCTCGGACTTCTTCATCTGTATCTACTGGAATATTATGCTCCTCTACGTAATTCTTGAAGAGGGTAGAAACCGTGGTATAGTGGTGTAATTCCAGTTTTTCTTCCGTACTACATATTGCACACTTACAGTCCTTTTTATAGTTGGACTTTATACCGTCTCTAATATGTTTTACGGCAACCCGCTTTTTGGTATTTGCTGCCATAAATTTTTTCCTCCTAATCAATATAAGCTATTATAAACACTTTTATAAATTTGTAAAGTATTTAATTTAGTGCTACTTCTGTCTATACAGTAAAGCTATATAAAGCATATCTCAACGCGTCAGCTATGTGGGAAAATGCATCATGGATAGGTTTAGGCTTTAGTAGCTCAGGACGAGGATCCCACCTATAGTTAGCTAACATATCTATAGTGTGTATACAAGATTTGTCAACTATTAGCTTACCGCTATCTACCATACTCTGAACATATGCTATACCGTCCAGTACTGATTTTTTACTGGGGTTGGATGGTATATCGTGTAGCTCTGCTAAATCCTGCCTAAACTGTGCAGCGGCAGAATCACAGAAGACAAAGTCTGTGTCTTCTCCCATCATCTTTCTTATATGTTCTGCGTGTTGGTCTGTATTTCTTTGCGCTTCCAAGTACTCATCAACGATATAAAATACCTTAGAGTCGAAGTCATAATAGATTTTAAGTACCGCAGTAGGGTCTTTATAACCAGCGTCAATACCCATAATAGCATCGCAATTTTTAAAGTCACGTCCAGACAAGTCCTGAACATACTTATCGGCATCGAACCCTTCGTATATCTGACCTTCGAACGTTGTAAAGTCCGCTTCATACTCTTGTCTAAACTCCGCATTAGACATTGAAAGCTTAGCCTCTGCAATGTCAGCCTCAGACGTTCTAGGATTATCTCTCCATGTAGAGTGTATTGAAGCCCAGAAAGGGTACTTGTCGTCATATCCACGCATGTAGAAGTCATGGAAGTAGTTAGTACCACGAGGTGTTGAAATAAATATAGCTTTAGAATTGTCTTTGTCTAGAGTAGGACGTAGCTGGATGTTGAAAGCATCCACACCTTTAGGGTCTAGTGCAGCTTCGTCAAATAGTATTAGGTCATAAGAACGACCTACACAAGAGTTAGCCTGAGATACAGAACCTAGCTTTATTAGAGAACCATTCTCTAGTACAATCTCTTTATCCTTAGCATTCATTTTCTCAGTTTGTATATCGTGCTTCTTAATAAGCTTTAACTGCTCTGTCCATGAAATGTTAGATAGTGAGTAGTTAGGCGATATAATAAGTATTTGTGTGCCAGGCTCTAGAGCCTTTAGGAACGCTATGTGGTTAGCACTAAATGTCTTACCTGTACGTCTCGAAAGACACCCCACCACGAAACGATGGGCAGGGTCATTGATAGCATTGATAAGAGCTATCTGAGGAGGTATTAACTCTACCCCCTCTAACTCGAAGAATTGGTCGACTGGAAGCTTTAGAAATCGTTTCTCTAAAGGAAAGTCTTGCAGCTCTTCAAAGTTAATACTGGCTCTAGATACTTCCATTAACTACTCCCTAGCTTGCTAATTAGCTTATCGTACGAAGACTCCTCAATAACGTAGTTGTTATACTGGTTATTAGTCTGGTTCTTAATTTGAACTTCTTCTTTCTTACGCTCAAGTTCTAGAAGCTCTTTCTTAACCTTAGCCTCGAATTCAAGTTCTTTCATCTTCATAGCATGCTGTGCTTGCAGCAGGTCTAGAATATCTTTACTAGAGCCCATATCGGTATCGTCCATTTCCTCTAGTTTCTTAGCAATAAGTTCATCCATGACTCTAGCCATCTTAAAGCGATTTCGGAATCCTGCTTCGTGATAGATTCTATCTACATATTCCTTGATCTCACGCTTGTTTAGTTCTGATTGTAAGTCCGCTACTGGAAGCCCTAGCTCTAGACTAGTCTTCTCTATATCGCCGCCCGACATTATATATGCCTCGGCTACTTTTAACCCTTCTGGACTTAGCTTTTCTGGGTCTATTAATTCTGTACTGCTCATGTTAATTTAATCCTATGAATGAAAAGGAGAAACCTGGAATAGTAACACTATTTTCTAGTCCTCCACTACCGTTAAAGGAGAAGTATGAATAATCGTACTCTATACCTATAAGGGTGTCTGTAATTTTTACTAAATAAAAGGTACAACGTATAGTATACCATGTATTCCAATAGGGGTCTCCACTAGGAAGCTCCTCCTTGTCAAATCTATATGTCTCGGAAGTGGAGTAGAAAGGCACTCTAGAAGAGAATGATGAAAATCCTATAATGCCTTTGTCTTGTGCATATAGCTCTTCCCATGACTGCTGGTCACTAGAGTAATCCCATTCCACGGGGGTAACTGAGTAACCCCAACAACTAGAACTCCTAACACTATCAAGTATTATTGTTAGGTCTGTCAATATACCTGTACCAGAAATAAACCCTTCTCCTTGGGAGTTAGTCCCATGAGACGGTATATTAAATGTATAAACAGGAGTAGTGTGGTCTGTACTCTTACCCATGTACCTCATACGAGTCCTTCCACGACCTGCATTAAACCAAGTGTTACCCCCTCGTTTAATTATCCCCTTAGTCATTTCAATGTCCCATCCAGAACCACCAGACCCACCAAGAATTTGCACAGCATCGCTAGGGTTCTGGCCGGAATACACCCCTAAGGGGTCTATCAGGCCGACCACTGGTATTATAGGATCAGATAGATTCATACTATTAACATACGAACCGTCATTGACAATACCTGCATAGGCTAGGAACATACCTGAGAAATCTGCCCCATCTACTGTAAAATTATTAGAGTCTAATAGTATACCCGATGCTCCGGTTTTAGCGGTTTCATAGTTTAAGTCTCTACCACTACTCACTATATTGAATTCATATATCTCAACAGAGTTTATATCCTGAGGTGTCCTAATGTAAGTGTCCCCTGAGGCGTAGTAAGCCCCTCCTGAACCATAAGCGAAAGACCCGAGAGTATATTCAGCCTGAGCCAAGTTCTCGTTACTAAAATTAATTTTTCTAGTTATTACAGGTGCTCCGCCTCTTCGGTTGCCTAACTTATCTACAGTAACTACCATAGTTAGACGAGTAGAACTAGGAGTGTAAGATACTGAGTTTCCTGTAGTGCCGTCTAATGCATCTGAGAAATAAAACTTTCTAAAGGCATCGTCGGTATACTCAGTTATTCTAATATACTTTAAGCATTTAATATAGTCAAACATACTATGCATGTAAGTATCGTCACCGTAGTCTACATTAATACCTACCCAATCCTGAAACCAATCTGTAGCAGTCTTGCCCGACTCCACGGCGGGCGGAGCCGCCGGGACTACGTTAGGATTACATATATGAAGTATCTCATCTCCGGCCCGGTTTACACCAAGAAAGAAGTCGCACGGAGCCTCTGGCTCAGGTCTAGGGGGTGGAGGTGAAAGTAGGGACGCAGATACTGTGTTTGAGAAAGGCCCGTAAACTACGTCACTGCCTGTGCCCTTCACCATGCGGATTTTAAAGCTACCGCCAGTTTCATGTATATAGCTACTACCCGTGCCAGTAAATACCGTAGTACCGTTTCTTACGACTTCTACCCTTTCCCCAATATCTGTGTTGGGAGTCCAGTCTAATAATACTCCGTCATATCTACTAGTAGCAGTTAGTACCCTAGTTTCAGGCTTCACGTGAAATATGATGTTTATGGTGTTACTAGGATATAAATTATCTGTTCTTATCTGGGCTTTTGTAGCGTTAGCTGGTGGTATTACCTTTAACGAATTGGAACTAGTAGAGGTATTAGCCGACTGCCAGTTTCCACCTACTAGCCAATATAAATGGTACATCCCTGGACTACTAGGCTCAGTCCATTGCAAGTTAGCATATTTATAGATAGGACTGGTAGAGTTTGATAAGTTTGTTACTTTTTTAGCAGGGTTGTCCGCCACGAAGTAGACGGATACCGTTCCAGTTGTATATATAGCCATTATAGTGGTTCCGTACCAGGGCCCCCAGGAGGAGTTCCGGCCTCTTCGTTGATTTCCATCTCAAAGTAATATTTATAAGTATTTTGATTAGACACATTAGAATCTGTGTATGTTATGTCACGTTGTATAAAAAATCCCTCGCCCCCGTCCGTTGGTAAGCTGTAATTTCCAGAAACTTTAGAGAAAGACCCATTGTTAGTAGACCTCATTACATATCCGTATCCATTTTCCTTAAGCTTTGTCGCAGTACCCCCAGAATTTACCCTAACACGTATAGATACTTCTATGGTAGACCCTACTATCTCTGCATTTATTGTACTGTTGTTATTTGCCATGGTTTCCTCCTAATATTTAGTATTATACGGTAAGCTATGCAAATTTTCAATTGTATTATTTTTACCCACGGTTAGGTAATGTGCTGTTTAAGTTTGAGATCAGCGCTGTATAGTACTTCTATAGTTTAGTCATTTTTCTAAGTGTTACACGCGTTTGAGATCAGCGCTGTATAGCACTTCTATAATTTAGTAATTTTTCTAAGTGTTACACGCGTGTAAGAGTACCCCCGTATCTAAATGAGAACAAGTCTCATTACCGCCCTATGGGTATGGGATCGCATACCTTAGTACACGATCCCGATCTTACTACTCTGTGTCGTCATCAGATCCCATTTCTAGATCGTCAATGATTGCCGCTTGCTGCTCAACGAATGCCGCTAACGCTTCTAACTCGCCCTTGTTCGCTTTCTCCAAGCTGTCAACCGTTAGACCTGTTGTTTCAGCGATTTGCTTAACAACTTCGATTTTACGCGTTGCGCTTGGGTTGCCAACCTTAGCTTTGGCATCTGGTGAAACATATTCTTTCATGCTAACCAACTTCTGACGGACGCTGTTTTCTGTTACGTCAAACTGTTGACCGATAGCTTTAAGCTGCGCCTGTTCAAGCGCTTTGCCGCTATTAGCTTCAATAGCTGCCGCGTATGTTGCGCTCAATTTCGCTGTTGTTTCTTCTGTCCAAATTTTAGCCATGATTTGATCTCCTTAGATCGTAAATTAAATGTTGGTTTGTGTTTGCGGTCGTATTTTGCCCCGACCGCTTGAGCATTAAAACAAATTTCGCTTAACTATGCAATAACTTTTTGGGGGTTCAAGGTGATTAATTGAACTTGCCCGTTGCTGTATTCCATCATGTGACCGTGATCCCACGATGACGCGCCCCCACGGTTATAGCCTTGGTTCAGTCGAGCGGTAACGCCTGTCGTAAACACTGAGCCTATTATGCATGGGCTATGGGTGTGTCCTGTTATTAGGTTTAAATTCCAGTCCTTGAACTGATTTGGGTTTCCTGCGCTCCCGTTAGCTCCTTTATGTCCGTGTTGCGAGTAATCGAATTTTAACGGTTTAAATGGCTTGTCCATTCGACCAAAGTGCACATTAGTCGGCAACTCTGGCAACGTGGTTAAATCAGCATTTTCTAGGGCGATTTGCAACGCATTTTTCTCATGTTCGCCTTGGTCTAAGGTATCGCACACTAGCCAGTTAAGCAGATAGTATAATTTGCTGTTGTGGCTGTCCTGCTTGGGGTTGACGCTGCTATCATCCAGCCAGTTGTCTAGGGCTGAGTTATGGTTGCTTTCAGTAATTGAAACGGTATCAACTAGGGTTGATAGTTCGGTCAACTGATAGATCACCTGTTTAAGATCGTTCTCAACGCTTTCATGTCGATTTGCGTACAAGTGTTTCCCACTGTTACGGTTATGGTGAGATCTTGTGCTAAAGTGTAAAATATCATCAACTGCGATCACACTTGGTTTAATCCGATCCAAAAATTCAACTGTTTTTTCCCAATACGCTTGGTCATAAACTTCACAGTGTAGATCACCTAGCTTTCCGGCTTCTGGTAACTTGCCATAAAAATATTCGAGTTCAGGTAACACCACATTCAACGATCCGTCATCGCCTTGAAAGACGTTGGTAACATTATAGCCACCGTCGCACTTGTAAACGATCATGGCTGCCTGCTTGTGATCTTTTTCCGCTTCTGCCCCTGCGCGGCTTCTGGTGTAGTTGTACGCGGTACAGCTACCAGTAGTGACCGCCTTTGTGACAGATTGATCATTGAGTCGCGGCAATGTTTTATACTGTTGCTTGGGGCTTGCTACTACCGTGATCAATTCACCGCTGTTCAGCTTTGCCGCTGCGTTAACTGGTACTTTGTTAGTCGGTAGCACTGCCGCTGTGCTGGCAACTAGGCAAGCGTTTTTCTCGAATAGCCAACAATCATCAAGCTGTAAATATTGTAGGATCTTAGGATTGAAAACTTCTTCCTCTTTCTCTACCGCTGGACTAAAGGCGTTTTTGTTATAGTAAACGGGCATTACCATTAAACGCGCATCTAGGCTGGCAGATTTCATGTCATCGACTAAGGCAAGAAGTTGATCCTCAAAGCCTGTGGTAATAGTGTTATTTTGTGCGCTTGTAATTACGAAAACATCACCGTCTAGAACTGGTAATAAATCGCGCTGTGATTGCGTGTAACCAACTTGTGTATCTGCCGCTGGTTTAGTCGCTGCGCTTGGCTTTTTCGCTTTCTCTGCCTCTCTCTGGCGTTCTAGCTCCTCAATAACTAGCGGCATTAAGATAGATGCGTCACCATTAAGATCAAGGTTATGGATCGCATCCTCAACAACTTCCAAGCGTGAATCACGTTTACGCTTGCCTAAAAGGTTATTTTCTGCGCACTCTGCGCAGAGTAGATCAAATTTCTTATCGTTTAAAGGTTTCATATATAACGGTTTCCCTATTAAGGTTTTTTAAGGGGCTATGAAGCCCCCGTTACGGGTTGATCAAATTAATGACCGTGAAAAGGAACGTGAATTGCTTTCATGTTCAAGCGCTGTGCCATTTGGCAGTTTGCTAGATTATCATCGACCAAAAATGATCGCGATAGCTCAAGCGATGAAAACGCGCGGGTTAAGTGGTACTCTTTTAACTCAAAATCACGACGGCGATCATTCTCGCCCTCTCTGGAAAAGATCGCGGTAGGTTTGATTCCGTTCTTGCGTAGCCACTTGTTAGAATTATTGCACATAACGCGAGCAGTGCAAACAAAAAATGATCTTCCTGCATCAGTTAGGAACTGCGGCACTTCTGCCAGTGGCATAACTTGATCTTTTGCAATGTTTGCCGCTGTCGATAATTTGCGGTACATTTCAAGGTTAAGCGATCCATCTGGGTGTATCGCTTGGCGGTGTGTAGCATCGATCACCACACCATCAAGATCAAAAATAGGTATAATGCTCTGATCCAATAGGATCGCATCAGTCATTTGAAGCGCTGCGGCTCTGGTATTTTGAATTGTTAACATCTGGTTAACTCCCGTTTAAGGTATATAAAAATATACGTTGGGGCGTTGTGCCTCTCAACTGTTACCCATTATATATAGCAATAAACTTTTGTCTACATTAGTTTTTATACGTATGTATGAAATTATATACTTTTCATTTGCTCTATTATGTGCTACCCTACCAGCAAATGCAAATGAGAATGATTCTCAATTGACCGGCTCCGCCAGGTCGGAACGACCAAACGCAAATGATAATGATTCGCATTCAACCGCGCCGATTTTCGGTCGCTTTCCCAGTTATGGCTTATTATTACATTTACGTGTAGGTTTGTCTAGGACTGAATAGTTCTAAGAATGAATTTATTTAGGCGATTTTGTTATATAGTGAATTGTGGCATTCTAGCAATTACTGTGCCAACTCAAAAATCGTGCCAAAGTCGCAAATCACGCACAATGCCTCTAAATGGCTCTGTATTGGGAGCATGAGGCAAGCCAAGCAAGTGCATTGCTACACCCCAGAAGTCTTCTCAGATTGCCATTGTGTAAGTCATTGATTTTAAAGGGAAAAATAATGCTTGACAAGCCAGTGGCACGATTTTTTCTATTGCATAAGTCGTGCCAACCTTTATTGGTCAATTTCACTACTTTTTGGTTAAATGCTCGATTGGTACGATTCTTGCTAGTAAAACTTTTTGGTACTGCTAATACAAATGAGAATGATTCGCATTCTCGCCGATTTTGCATACTGGCACGAAACTTGCTTAATGAGAACGGTTCGCAAATGAGAATAGTTGCTATTTAGAAATGGCATGAAAGTTGCTAGGGAAGTTATCCACAGGAACGTGTGGGTAAGTGAAGTTATGCACAATACTGTATAAATATACAAGCGCTCAGCAGCAGCTGGTGGACTTATCCACAGAAAATTGTGGATAAATATACCTGTATAGATATACAGTAGTTTTAAGTTGTGGGTAACTAAAACATACCGTTTAAAGCTCCTGTATCGCATTCTGGGGGGGTTTTTAGGTCGGAGTAATACTAGGGGTTAGGGTGTGGTAGAGTACGAGGGTGTAAAAAATCCTGACCTGGTGTCGAGAAACTTTACAACGCTAAGTTATTGATATACAAGGATTTTTTGTTTTTTGACGCTAAAAACTGTCGGGTTTCTTTACACTGGCACGGTTCTGTTATGTGCTGGTTTAGCAAAAATTAGCTAAGTTATTGATATATAGGGGTTTTTCAAAGTTGGCACTAGGGTTGCATTATATATAGTGTGTCACGGGGCACATACTAAAACAAAATGAGAATTATTATCATGTTAAACAAAAAAATCCAAATTACTGAGAATGTTGTTATTTCACTATATCGTTGCAATGCTGAAACTTTGGGTGTAGATATTGTACGCTTTTATTTTAAAGGCGAATTAGTAGGCACTTACATTTCAACAGTGTTTGAAAAACGTGCAAGCGTGTGTTTATATGAATTAGTTGATGAGGTAGCATCAGAAGAAGCAAAAGCATTTTTACTAGAATGCTCTAACCAAAAAGAAATACTAAAAACTCTAAAAGGATTAAAAGATATTAGAAAAGACTTGACAAACGAAGATAAAGCTATTTTTAATGTTTACCTAAAAGCGTTTGACGTGAACTAAGCAAAAACCGTGCCAAGTGAGAAAGTCAAGAACTTTCTCACTTGTGTAAATGAGAATAGTTCTCATCTGGCCGCGCCGATTTTACAGCATAGCGAGGCGATTGTCAAGTTAAATTTTACACGTCCGACCAGTTAAAAAAGTGTTGCTGTTTTATACTTTATAATAAAGTGGGTCGCGCCGATTTGGCAATGCGAATGATTCTCATTTACGCCCGATACGTGTCTGGTATGACCAGTGAAAAAGTTGTTGCGGTCTGTGCGGGTAGCTGTATAATGATTACATCAACTAGAGACAGGGAGGCAGCTATGAACGTGGCTCAGATTATCGGATTGTTATTTTTAGCTATGGCTCTAGCTACACTTTTTTCTAGAGAGCCACTGGCATCGATTCCGGTGGCTACAATAGGTGTGTTGCTAATATTTGGCGACACTGAGAAACCAATTTAACCCCGTAGGCGATAACCGCCATTTTGCCCCGTCTATATGGGCGGGGCACTTTTTAAGGGTAGGATAATGGATAAAAAATTCGGCTGGTATGGTGCTGGCCTAATGGTAATTTTTAGTTTTACCTTGTTGCCGGTATTCGGTATACTAGGCTTAACGTTGCTTACGGTGCAAGCGGTTAGCACTAAGCAACATAACTTGATAGCTCTAAATACATTCAGCATACTAGGGCTAATTTTAAACTCTACGGGAGTAATTTAATATGTTTAAGCAATTCGCAGCAACACAAATCCTAGCTAATGCTATCGCTTCGGTCTTAGATTTGGGAAAGGATCTAAGTTGTGAAAATGTGGTTTCTACAATGATGGTAGAGGCAAGCAAAAACGAAATACCAGACGCGGACTTAAAAACTTTCAGCGTGCACACGATTGTGGTGGCAACGAATACACCAACCACCCCAATTGTCGCAAACCTAGAAGAAATTGCGCAAGCGGATGATCCTTTGATGCATTTGGCTGGTTGTATACTGAGTGAGGAAAATCTGTTAGGGATACAAAAAACCCTAGAAGCTGAACCTGACGAAGACGAGGAAGAAGGTTCACTTCTTGGTGTGGTTCGTAATTTGCGTGGCAATGTGCGCATTGAAAAGGATGTAAACTAATGCCGTGCCGCGACCCATTGACAGACCACGAACTGGAAGCCGCTAAACTGAAAAACAAACTTGACAAGGTAACAGACTTGTTATGTGAAGCCTGTTCAGTTATCGAGACTAACGGTATGGACGACGATTGTAGCCTTGAATTAAAACAGTGGATTGCGGATCATTTTCAGGCAGATCAAAACAACGTCAGGCGACAAATTGAATTGTTGTCGGTCGCAGAGTTGCGCAAAGTTGTGAAGTTTTTAGACAGTCTATAGGGGGCAGCTATGGCGAACACATCCATTGAAAAGGGGCGTTCGCCAACGCCTCTCAGGACAGTAAGCACAATTCGCAGAGAATTGCAAGCGCTAGAAAATCAGGCTAACGAGATAGCGCGAAGTAGCTTTTTAGCGTATGAGTTTTTATCTAGCGATTTGCTAGAGCAGATTAATGCGAAAAAATCAACTATTAATTTTCTCACTACCAGAATAAGACGGCGCAAGCTTTACAACTGGCTGAGAAAGAAGACGGGGTGTAAATGATTACCATACAATTAGACGATATACAAGCTAAATTATTAGCTAACCTATTAAATGGTGAGAAGCTAATACCGCAAGAAGTGAGGGAGCTTGTTCCACTGGTCAACCAGCTTAATACTGGCACAATGAACCGCGAAAAGTGGATTCAAGGACTAGCAGAGGGCAAGCGCTACACACATGAATACTTTACTAGTAGTGAGTGGGTACAAGCAAGTGCTGTGCCAGAACATCTGGAATTTGAAGACGGGGTATTATGCTCTATCGAAGAATTTGAGCGCTACCGCGAAGGCTGGCCGCATGACCTATGGGAGGAGATCGAAAAATGATTGACCACCTTGACCAACTAGTACCTTGGTGTTTATAGCTGAATAAAAAGTGCATATTTATGCACTTTTTTGCATAACCGCGCCACTCCAGCACACGGATTCCCACCTATACAGTATAACAGGTCTACACGTCAAGTCAAGCACTTTTTCCTGAATACAAATCTAAATGAGAATGATTCGCATTCAACCGCGCCGATTTTACCACACTCTGACACAAAAAACAAGTCCGACCAGTACATGCGAGTGGTTCTCATTTAACTTTTTGAATCTAAATGATAACGATTCGCATTCGCAAAGTAACCTTATTTTTCGACAAATAAATTTACCGAAGGTTTACCCCGATAGGGGAGCGCAGCGACCTGCGCCAGAGTACGATTTCGACTAGTACTAAACCGACCGCTGCCCCTACGTGTAAGCTACCCTGAGTACTAATCCGACTACCATGGCGGCTTGTCCCAATCTTCAGCGGGCACTACGGCTTCTGACGGGCGTGCTGTGCTGGTGGAGTTAGACGGGCGCGAAGTGCCCTGCGCCGGAGTACGATTCTGACCGAGTACTAGACCGACCGCCTCTGCCAAGAGCAGGAGTTCGTCTTTCTTAGCAGCACTGAGGCTAGGGGCAACAATGTTTAAGTGAGTACAAATCTGATTGGCTATATCTGTCTTAGTCATGTTAATTCCGCTTAATTCAATTTATACGCATATTATATAAGATCTGAGGCGGAAAAGCAAGGAATTTCTTGAGTTATTTCGGGTTTTTCAGGGATTTCTTGAGGAATTTCAGGGAAATCTATATCTTTAAATGCATACCATTTACCGTCTAGAGTATAAGAATTATGGTACTTTGCGCAGTATATAGTATTAAAATTATCTATGCCCTCTTCTTCTACATACTCCCAGAACTCAGCTAAAGACCATCCGGCCGGTTTCACCTCGGAGGGTGGTAGGTAGCCGAGGACCCGGTAGGCGTTGTTGTCTATTAAAAATTGTTCAGTCTCATCACCCACCAGCTCTTCTATTTCAGAGTACAAATCCGGTGATAGTTTGTTTTTTGCTAGGGTCTGCATAGCGTGGAGCTCTTTTATTGCTTTTAGACCTACTTTTCTAACTAGGGGCAATACCTCGATGCATATGTACTTTAACCACTCTCTTGCATTGGGTTGTACGGACACTCCTAAAAAGAAGTAAATTGTGGATTCATCATACAATTTACGTCCATCGTCGTGAGTCACGACGCGGGATTGAAAATCAGCATTACGCTTAAGAAAATCATTGACTGCCACCTTAGGCCTTGCGTACCCTAGTTTCTTTGCCATGTCTTCCAAGTCAAAATAAAACTTGTTATTTATCTTGTAGAGTGATATACCCTTTTCTAAGTTTAATATATTCATAGTAAATGCCTCCAGGCTTCAGTACCAGTCATCATACCACATACGTAGTCCTGCCATCTTCTACAAACGGCACAATCACCCTTAAGTAGAAAGAAGTAAAGCTCCGATTCGGTAATTTCAGTTTTAGTAATGCCAGAGTCGTAACCTAAAACTTTATTAAGGTCAGCAACTAGGGCGGTATTGCGTTCAGTTATGGGCACGCCTGCCGTTAATTCATCTATATTCATAGATTTTAGTATATCAAAAATAGTCTAGGAGGGCAAATGATTTAACAAAACGCTTGATTAGAGACGTTTTTTAACGTATAATACTTGTATTGAATGAATGAGGAAGAACGAATATGTGGAACGAACAAAAATCAGCTCAACTAGTTAAGACTTACAAAACTAGCGGCTACGATGTTGCACAAGCGGCGAAGGCGCTTGGAGTATCGGAACGCTCTGCTATCTCTAAGCTAGCTGCTCTAGGAGAGTATGTTAAGCCTGTAAGTACTAAACCGAGCACAGGGCGCATTAACAAAGCACAGTACATTTCTGCGGTCGAGGCAATGCTAGGAGTCAAGTCTGGTAAACTAGCGGGTCTCTCTGGGGCGAGTGCTAATGCGATAGAAGAATTAGCGGCAGCTCTAGTAAAACTAGGAGACCAAGCATAATGGATATTATTGTTACTATTTGGACTGCATTGATTTTTGTAGGGTATCTAGCCTACTTCGCAGGCGACAAAGCGACTGTAGTAATGTATGACCTAGAGGTGTATCAGGGTAAAGTGTTTAATTGGGCGGATGCAGTTAGTATTATACTAGGGATAGCGTCGGGGCACTATTGGCTGGCTTTGCTAGTGCCACTCAGCTCTATTATCATGTATAAGCGCACTCGCAAAAAGTTGGGACTTTCTTAGTCCCTGCTCGCGCCGCTCCGCGGCGAGCCCTTTCCCATCTATAACATGTATTATACGCGGAATTGAGTCCGTTTGCAAGTGATTTTTAGTAAGAAACTGGTGAGACTAGGGTGGGAATTGGGGCGGAATCGGGGAATTTTAGTCGCGCCTAACGGTCGTTTACGACCTGCGCCCTCCGAAAAAACTTTAAAATTTCTTGCGTGGCTACAAACCCAATCTTGGCCGTAAACGGCCGGGTTAGGGGTATAAGTGTAGTAAGGCGTTTGCCACTTCGCGGCGGGTTCAGGGTATAAGTGTATGAAACCTAGGGGAAGGGTTGGGAGATTCGGGATATAAGTGTAATAAGGAAGGTGTTGATAACGCTCTCGCCGGAACAATGCCGAAGGCATGGAGTGGGCGAGGATGTGGTAAAAGTATATTAGAGTCTAGGGATAAGTCTGTAGGGAGGCCTAGGAATAGATTTAGACTAGGATTGGAAAGGCAGCAGGCGGGGCGAGTCCAGGGCCGTATGTTGGGAAGGGTCGGGGAAGATTGGGGAGGTTTGGGGAATAAGTGGGGAAACAATCCTCTGATATAGTTATAGGTATAGCAGAGCGAAACGAGTTCTCTGATATAGCTATAAGTATAACTATAAATAGCTTATCCTCCTAGTTTTTTGATACTCAAAATTTTAAAATTGGTACTTTTTCGATAGATACAATTATGGCAATAAAATCTTTTTGTTGTGTTCGCTTAAAGCGACTATGTCTTAGTATTGGTTAGGCTTGTCAAAGTTACTTGGGGTGTGCTTTAAACAGAGTCGCACCCCACTTTGAGCCAAACCGACTAAGAAGTCGCTAAAGCTCACATCAATAGAGAGTCATATAACTCTCTAGAAGATGTTAATATTGTAGCAGATTTTTTTCTCCATGTAAAGTATTTTGTTTTTATTCACCAATGGGTTCTGACCACAATGCTTCAAATGGTTCTTTGCAGTAAACAACATATGACCAAGACGTGTAACTTGGGTTACTTTTTCGGTCGACTTTGTTTGCTTCTAGGATTTGAAGATATTGGTCGTATTTTTGCTTAACAGTTCTTTCCTTATCATCCCTGAACATTCGCTGTGTGATTTGCATATGCTTTAGCAGCATTTCTTGGGTGTGGTTTGGGAATTTGTTACAAAACTGTCTTAGTTTAACTTTGTAGGCTTCTTTCATTTCTTAAAATACTCTGTATACCCTGCTCTAGTGGCAATGGTCTTTTCTATAAAACTTAGAAAGGATTCTTCTTTATAATACACTACATATTTCCAGCTTGTCCAACTAGGAGGACTATGGGATTTTAGTAATGAGTTTCTGTTTAATCGCTCTAGGAACGCTTCGTAACATTCTCTAGTAGTAGCGTATTGTTTATCATCACGGAAGTATTCCCTAGTCTTTTCTAGTAGCTCTTCCGTTGGGTTGATAAACTTGTTAGTGAATTGTTTTAGTTTGATTTCGTATGAGTTCATAGTACTGCCATCATCCTAGATCTATTAATCTTTTTTATTTCTGCTTTAATAGCTTTTAATCCTCCGACTTTTCTTAGTATCTTCCATCGGGTGTACATTACTTCTAGCTTAGACATATCTTTGTAACCTTTAATCCACCAAGTAGCACTGGTGTAGGCGACGTAGTCGCCAGCTCCTAGGTTTACAACAGCTTGTCGGACTAGAGGGCAGCTAACTCCAAAGAACAATACCATATCTTAATGCGTTAAACATTCGGATTACTCCTAGCTATGAGCATCATTCTAAGGCTGTACCAATGTTTTAGAATAAACTGTATAATCTCTTTCCTAGCCGCTCTACCTGCTTCTGTATTTGGTCGACCTGCTTTAACCCAATAGTGTTCTGCTGGGTCTATGCCAGGACACCCCATTTCATGGAGGATTTGGCCGAGGTTACTTACATCCGTTACTGTACCCGGAGGTGAAATATGCGTAGCTATTTGATGGCACAGGTAATCGTTACTTCTCAAATGATACGGTGGGGTGTATCGTACCTTGCTATTTTCTTCAAGCTCGATTAGTCTTTCAACTTCTTCTCTCAAAGATGCCCACTCTATTCAGTAGTACGGATTACAACTTTCCACAGAGGAATATTGTAGTACTCTTTAATCCACCACACGCTTTCCTGATGCTCCACGTATTGAGAGCCGCCTAGATTAATGACGGCTTGTTTAACAACGGTCGAACTAAGGTTAGGTCTGTCCCCTCTTACGGCTATGCAGATGCCTACTAATAATGCTCTTAAATACATAGTCTTGTGTTCCAGTTTAGTTTCATAAATTTAATGATGACCCACATAATCACAGGCAAGACTCAACGTAGTCTTTAGCTTTTTGTATAAACTCTTCTAGGTCTTTTGATTGGTCGTTAAGTCTTTGTATATTCGACAAAATCTCAATATGTCCATCAGGTAGGTCTAAGTCTAGAAGCTCTACTTTTCTATTTTGTAGGTTTGTATTTACAATATGTAAAAGTTCTTCCTTAGTCATTAAGTGACCAATAACACAGCGGCAGTCTCTGCTGCCTATGTACACTGTCCTTAAAAGCTTATCTTGATCTTCTACTTTTTGAATAGCTTCTAATAAATTTTCTTTAGTTACTGGTTTCATGCGAATAGTTCCTCTACCAAGGCTCTAGCCTCTTTTACAAATACATCTACCGGTAAGTCTTCAATATCGTTCAAGCTTTGAAGCCTCGCTAGGATAAGAGAGTCTTTTTTAGGTACGCTGATAAAGTCGGACTGTTGAAGTAATGCTCCAATAGAAGCGTCATTGAGCTCGTCTTCTTTTAGTTTAATTAACTCTTGCTCTTCCATTAAATGACCTACAACACAACGACAGCCTGTGTTATCTTCATACGCATAATGAGTTAGCTTACCTTGCTCTTCAACTTTCTGAATAGCTTCTAACAAATTTTCTTTAGTTACTGGTTTCATTGGTACGATTCCTCAATAATTCGTGTGCAACGAGATTTGAAATTGTCCATACTCGTAGCGGTGTCGTTAACAAACTGCAATGCTGATAGAATCCCTTCAGGTTCAGTTCCTAGGAGGTGCTTTCCAATAACACCTATTGGAAGCCCATTAGCATTGTTACTTAAAATGGCATGTAGTTCTTTATCTTCTAGTAAATAGCCTACAACATCGCGATGTTTGCCGTCGCTGGAAATGTAGGCATTTTTAAGGATAAGTCCTTGGTCTATTACTTCCTGTACCGCTTTGGTTACGTTTTCTTTAGTTAATTTCTGCATGTTATAACCTTACCGAAGTGGGACTGAACTACTCCCATTGCACGGGTTTTAAATTCTTTAACGTGTTTTGATTGGTCATGTGCCCATTGTAGATCTGCTAACAAGGGTTCGTCTTCTTCATTAAAGAATCCGTGCTCGTGGTTAACCCAGTCTATACTAGTATCTCCCTCAGTAGAGTCAGCTAGTGCTCTTTGTTCTGGGGTAAGAAGCTTACCAACGACACAGTTTATACTTGAGTTGTTAGGCATTGCATAATAGCATCCAATAGCGTCATTTTCTTTCACTTCAAGGCTCAGGCATCCCTGTGCCATAACTGCTTCGATCGCATCAACAACTTGTTTTCTAGTTAAGCGCATTAGTAGCCTCCAATAGTTCTTTTAATGTAGCGGGTTCAGCATTTTCCGATAATACGAAGTCAGTGCCGGACTCCCAGTACTCTAATTCTACTAGCTCCCCATCTTTCATGCTAGCTATCAGTACTTCATCCTCGTCCACTTTGCCTATCATCAAGTAATAGAGTTTAGGAAAAATAGTTTCAAGTGCTTCTAGGTTTTCTTCGGTGTCTTCGATAATAAAGTTTTTCATTTGCATTCCTCATTTATTCAATACAAGCATTATACGTTAAAATTAGCTGTTTTGCAAATGATTTAATCGAGCCAATGTTTTTCGCTTCAAATCTCGGTATCTTAGTTCTTGTTCGTAACGCTTAACGTGCGTTATTTGGTCTTTTGTTAAGACCTTGGGATTGTAGTCGTACAGGTTTTTAAGTAGTCTATATGTTTCAATATCTTGCTCTAGTGCTACATAACCATTGAACTCATAAAAGAAGTTCTCTGGCTCGTATACATAAGCTCTACCATTTGTCTCAAACCAACAATATCTAGTAAGCCTATTGTAATATAGCCCTGTTCTTTTAAATACTGGCTTTATTTCGTCGAAGTAGTTTTCTAGTTCAAAGTCATACCTTTCATTAAGCCTAGAATTATTTCCATATACATAGAATGTTAAGGGTAATACTTTAATCATAGTTTTTCCAGTTTTCGTATAATAAGGTTAATAAAGTCGATTGCGATTTCTCTGTCTGAATGTTCTTCATTTATATGTGGGTGTCTTAATTCTTCGTTTGTGAAAAACTCAGACTCATACGCCCCTGTACGTCTAACCACATAAGTAGACCCGTAGATACTTTCCGCCACACTTAGTCCTGCTTCTTCTAGAACATCCTCAAATAGGTTTTCTAGTTCGCTCGCTGCTGCCATGCAAGCAAGGTTTGAGGACGAATTACCTGGGTCTCTGTAGACTGTTAAGTCCCCTATCAAACAGCAAGAACTTCCACAGTGCCAGTACCCCATGTCTAGAGGGATAGTGGCCTCTCTAGAAGCCTCGATCATTTCTTCTAAAAATTTAATTAGTTTGTTCATTTTGTCGGCTCTCCAGTATTGAAATGTCAAATGGGTTTAGTACTGAAATCACGCTGTCCCAGTTGTTAAAAGATATTTTTATTCCTGAAAGGTCTGAGAAAATTAAGTTATGGGATTTACCATTTATAGTAATCTCTTTTTCTTTAAGCACGGCAGCCTTCGCTGCCACTTCACTTAAAGGTGTATGGATTACTAGAAGTTCTGCTATTGTCATTAGTAACCCTTATAAAATTCAATTAGCTCTTTAGTAGGACTATAATATGCATTAAATTCTTCAGGTACACCGTTTTCTAGGAAGTAGCGAATGCGTTTAGCTACTCCTTGAGGTGTATTGTCTACCTCTTTCCAGTCATATCCAAACATCCATTCCTGTGGAGAGTAATCGATATCAAAATACTTATCTATAAAGTCATTCCAAATAGGAATCATATTAGTCTCTTCGATACTTAGTCCTAGAGCTTGAGGAGCATGACCGATAGCACACGCGGCGTAACCACAACTGCCAATATCCACGCCTTCTAGTTCATCAGGGCATAGTGCTCCAGTATCACAAGCTACCCAGTCAGCCATGTCAAAATGTTTATAGTCTTCTGGTAAGCTGTCTAAGAATTTTGCTAGTTTTAAAAGGTTTTCTTTGTTCATTTATTTTTCCTCATTCAATACAAGTATTATACGTTAAAATTAGCTGTTTTGCAAATGATTTTGAAGAAGTTTTTGTTACATCAGTCCTGTTTTTCATTATTTACCGTAATTGCTAAATCCTCATAATTCATAATCATACCCCTAGCAGTACGTATAACGCGTTAGCTGCTGAGTCGTCTTTGTTAGAATCTAAGTACTCAATAGCTTTGGCTATTTTTTCGTTTGCTTCTTTTAGTGACGCGGTGCAATGTTGGATTTTTCGGTGAGCAGACTCAAGCTCCTCTTTAGCTAAAGTCTCCATAGGAGAGTGCGCTATTTTTGAATCATACTCTTTTAAATATTGGCTCATTTATATTCCTCATTTAATACAAGTATTATACGTTAATTTTAGCTTTTTATCAAGTAATTTAACGACAAAAAGGAGGCCGAAGCCTCCTTACTGTAATTTATATACTATAACTTTGTGGTCAATAAAGATTTCTTCTAATAGAGTAAGAACTATTTCCCACTTACCACCGGCTCTATCACTACCCATTAAGTATGGTACAGCAATAGTAGAACCTTTTGGAACATATCTTGAAGCTTCTAACATTGCTTCTACTAGAGCAACGTAACTTAGCTGTCTACTGAAATTATCGTTCATTATACTAGATTTTCTACCAAAATAGTCTTGACCATATAGATTTAAAACACTACCGTCGGTAGACACACTTCCTAGTATAGAGCTAGTAGCCCTACGGTAGTGTACTGTATCCGCTTCGTAAGCACTAGGAATTCTTTCCATGATTTCCTTAGCAATGCCCGAACCGAAGTTATTTCGACAGTTGCAGCAGTGCATAAGGTACTCTACCTCTCCCTCTAATAACGCTGAAACTGCATTGCCTAGTTTAAAATTAATCATAGCATAGCCCTCATACGCACGTCATTCCACGACGTTTTGCGAACCATTTTACCGTTCTTAAAGATAACTTCTAAGTCACCACCTTCATCGTTAGGTTGTTGGTCATATAGCTCACCATCAATAACTTTTAGGTAGCCTTTAGCTGATTTCTTAGTACCGTTATCAGTTTTAGGGTCTTTGAACAGTTCTACATGCTCACCACCACGAGTACCTGCTGTAGCTTTAAATGCAATTCCTAGAGTGTCTCTAGTATTATACTGGTATGTATAAGAACCGATACCGAATACAACGTTACATGATGCAAAACCTTTAGCAGCAAGTCGAGCCATAATAGCTTCACAACGGTGAAGTGTGATTGAGTCACCGTAGATAAGACCTACTGAACTGTTAAGGACTTTGAACCCGTTTTCGGTTTCACTACCTCCAAAAATATCGTACAGAACTTCAACCGCTCCCTTAACTTCATGTTCGGCTAGTTCTTTGCCAGTTTTACGACAGTAGTAAGAGCCATTTGATTCAAGGTACTCGCTAGGCTTATAACCTGTTAGAATCTTGACAGGGTCTCCGCTATTACCACAGACCATAGTACCTTTATTTCTCTTAACAAGAAGTCTTCCTGTAGGTACAGTTACACAGTATACGTTGCCCTTATAATCTACTTTGCTTTTACGTCTAGCTTGTCCTCCAATTTTATTATTCTTCGTTAAATGGGCAGTATATACATTTGAGAACTTGTCTGACCGTGTATCCTCTCTTTCAGAGATAAAAACACCGTAACCTGCTCCTATAGCTACTAGCTCTACTACCTCTACTACAGACTTAACAGTAGTATCAAACTTAAAGCGTGTATCTGTACGTCTAGTAGCGTCCCAGTAGGATAGCTCTTCTATAAATTCTTCACACCAAGTCTTGCTTAAGCTAGCAGTATCGACCCAAGATAAGTCTTTAGTAAAGTTAGACGCGTCACCTACTTCTATATGAATTTCAGTCCTACCATCTTTTAGATGGTATAATTTATAGTCAAAACCTTCTAATAGGTTTTTAAGTCTATCAATTTTACGCTGCTTAGAAAAGTTAAATCTAATTTTAGTTTTTGATTTAGTTACATAACTACCGTCTGCTTGAAAGGCTATTTTTAATCTCTCTAGATTAGAGAGCAGAACTGTATCATCTTCCCTAGCAGTGGCCGACCTACTCATGCGCTGTGAGGAGTTGCCCCTAGCAGCTCCGTACTTACCTAAATCTTCTGCTAGAATAACTCTTTCATAAGGGTTTCCATTTTTAGGTACTTGCTCCACAATCATTCTATGGTTAGGAGTAACTAATAAATCTATCTTACCGTGGTGATCGTGAAAATGGCACATTTCACCCTCATAATATTGCTTTGTAATTTTCATAGGAGTAACCCACTCATATGATCCATCATCAAGTACTTGAGCCACTTTATCTTCTTTTTTAAGGTCTTTAAAAAAGACCCATCCTCTAGGGGTTAGTATTTTTGTTTCTTCATCATAGCAGTCTGGTCTGAATACTGTGCGTCCTGGTACTAGTACATTACCATCTGCGTCTGTAATGTCTTCTCTGCTTTCAATGAGTTCTTTAAGTAGAACTGTATAAGAAGTTAGCACTTTCCAGAAGTCCCAAGTGTCTGATACAATGCTAACAATACCAGCAGGGTATAGTTTAAGCAAGCGCTCAAACGTGTCGATTTCTTTGTCTTTAGAGCCCATACACATTACAGAATGCTCTGTAGCAGGTACAGTAACACCTGTCATTGGGTCAGCATCGTAAAAGTATTTTAATGCTTGCTTAACTGGCATTGAATCAGTACCATTAAAATAAGTCATATGCCCTAGTGACGAAAAAACAGAATCCTCTACAAAAGATAGACCTCGCATTGAGAAGTCGTGGCACTGTAGGTCTGTAGGGCTGTCTGAACATCCAGTAAGCTCTGCGTATTCATCTACTAGAGTACGGAACTCGCGCGCAATAGTAGCATTTGTAATAGGTTTCCAAGTAACCGCTGATAGTAGAGTTTCTAGGTAATTAGTAACCCAGAAAAACTCAGGTAATGTGTTTTTAATAGTTAAGAACGGTACTTTAATTTTAGCAACAGTACCTTCCGGCAATGCCTTGATGATAATAGGCAAGTAGCCTAGGTCATGTAGAGCGTATACGTGGTCTAGAGTAATAGCACCTGGGCCTAGAGCATCTTCTACAACTTCTTTATATTGAGGACATACATCGTCTCGGTCTTGCTTGAAGAAGTTTTCGTCGAATAGCTCTTTAATAAAGTATAGAACTGTCGCTTCCATACCTACGGCAACGTACTTACCGTCGTGCTTAGGCCATGTCTGTTGGAATATTTTATTGCTTCGCGGAGTACCGTTAGAATATACAACTTCTGTATCTTCAGGGTACTGGCTCCGATGGTCTAGTTTATAACCATCAGTAATTAGTAAAGGGTTTAATTTAAACATGCGATTTTACCTTGTTTTCTGCAAATATTTCGTCGTAGTGCTCTGTTAACACTTCAACGCCTTTTGAAAAGATACCGTGAGATACATGAAGAATCTTTTTCTTAACTTTTGGTAGAGCTTTAGCTAACTCAATGAAAGTTCGTCCACCGTCACAAATGTCGTCTATTACCAGTACCACATCATCTTTAGTAAGCTTATCAATTTCAGATACTTTGTAGTCTGTAATCTCTCCTAGTTCATTTCGTACTTTAGTACCGTACAGGATTTTAAGCTCGCATTTTAGTTTATTAGGTAGAAGCTTGTAATACTTGTCCTTAGCCCCTTTATCAGGAAACACTAACGCTGTAGCTTTGTGATGTGATACTAATTCTTCAACGTCTTGCTGCACGTTGTCGTAGAAGCCACTGTACTTATCAGAGTGAGCATCAAATGTAACTATTTTGTTGTACGCATCTTTTAGTAAGGTGATAATAACAGACTTTCCATTTGCCTCCCCTGGGGAGCATACCCTATCCTGTCTAGAGTAAGGCAAGTAGGGTATTGACAATGTCAGTGTAACCTTATGATTTGCTCGTCTCAAAGCATCACTAAGCATTATTAGTTGCATAATAGTTTCTGAGCTATAATCTTCAGTTACAGATACCGTTAGCTGGTCTGGTAGGTTTTTAGGCATAACCCTAACACCTACCTCACCTGCTGGAAACTTCCAAAAATCAACAGGTATTTGATGACTTAATGCGTTTGTTACTACAACCATTTACTGCTCCTCCCTAGGTGCTAAGTAGCGTGGCATTCCCCACACGGTTACAAGGTGTTCATACGCTCCCTCTTTCCATAACATTACTAGTTCGCTTACGTCGTCTGCTTGCTCATCTTCACATAACCAGCGGAAAAAGTTAACTTCTCTAAATGTATTCGTATTCATTTGCTCTCCTTAATTTATGTATATATTATACGAAATTAAGAGCGTTTTGGCAAGTCGTTTTCTTCTTTCATTTCTCGGTAAAAGTGTAAATTTTGCAGCGTAACTTCTTTAGCTATTAACTCTAGCCTTTCTCGCTTCATTATTTCTACGGAGTACCTAGCAAGGTCTATGTTTTGCCTAGATAGGGTAACCTCTTCCAACATACTCTCTATTTCTTCGATAGCAAGTCTGCGGGACTCTATTTCACTAGCTAAGTTTTCTAATATACTCATATAGTTTCTCCCTAGTCAGTACCTCACCAATGGCTTTTTCAAAGTAAGTAATCCAGCCTCTAGTGTTAGGGTACTTTCCAAATTCGTAGTGAGCCTGGAAGTCTTTAAAACTCACCTCGTTTTCGTACTCTCTACTAGGGCGAAATGAAATTGTTTCGAATTGCTGTTGGCACGCTCTAAGTGCCTCTGATTTAGTGATTCTAGTATTGAACTTTTTAGCTACATATCTGTAGTCTATATCGCTCTCTACTATGTATTCTTCAATAAAGGCGGGAGTAAATGTCCCGTCCTTATTTTGAAACTCTTCTTTTAAATGCTGGAAAATATCTAAAGACATTAATCGAACCCTCCGCAGCTAGAAGAACTAGAATAGCCGCTGAAAGAATATCCGGTATCACTGCTAGAAGTATCATTGCTAGGAGAGTATTCACCGCTTACACTAGGTCGTATAAGGCTATCACTTTCAAATGAGGATACTTCAGTGGGTTCTTTAATAGGCTCTCGCTCTAGCCACTCGTCAGCTATGTTCTCTGACTGGTTTCGTACTACTGGAGAGTCCGCACCTTCATTCGCAAAAGTATCCATTACTGTACTAGCTTTCCATTCAAAGTATTCTTCAGCAAAGTACTGGTCTGGAAACTGATCTAGAATACTTACTAAGAACACCCATTCAAGCATTTGCGCATCCCAAACTTCTAGTTGTCGATTAGTGCTATTACGTTTACGTGATTTTGTGTAGCGATTTTTAATCAGTCGTTTAGTTCTAGTTTTCTTAAAAAACATTAAGGATATCTCCATTTAATTTTATTGCTTGGGATAAAGAACACTTCGTCTTTACTGTCCCTGAATTCAATGTTGCCACTTCTGGACGAAGCCCATACTTTTCGTGTTGCCACCGTCCAGGCATCGTTGTGCCATACCTCTATCTTTATATCAACGGGTGGCAGGTTCTGATTGTAATGCGTGTTTAAGTTGACGGATTTCACGTTCTTGTTCCCTAACCTTATCTTCGATGTGGTTATAGTTTTTAGCGTTTTGTAAGTAACCAGAGTACATTTTATTAAGTGTACTCTCGTCTAGTTTCATTAAGTCCTTAATCATAACTCGATCTAGACTCAATAGGATTACCATAGTATGCGCTACTTCTTGTTTAGTCATGTTCTTTTTGTCCTTCGTCGGTAACACTTTCAAATAGGGTTTCTTTAAAGATAACAATAAATGCTATTGTGGCTGCTGTTACTGTTATTAGGGCGTAAAGCACGCCGATGAATTTTGATAACACTACAACAGATGTAGCGTAAATAGCCACTGTAATAGCGTACAGTATTAAGCTGTATAATGCTACTGCGGCGTCTCGTAGTATGATGTTAAGCAATTTAATAAATCTCTTAATCCCGAAATCGGGGCTTTCTCAAAACCTTTCACTGTAGGATAGGCTTTTTCGAGTTGTTTTACATAGTCTTTTTTTAAGCGACTGGTAACGGGGCTAACTGCTTGTTTGGTTTGAGGATTTAATAATTTTTTCAATTCTGAGTTTGGGATAGTGCCAATGTCAAGGGTCTTTGCTCCGAATTTGGTCGCGATTGCAGTTAAAATTTCTTGCTTACTAGCCTTGTTCTGTAAGGCTCTGCGATTCTTTCCCCAAGTTTCTATCAAAGTAATAAAGCTCCTGCAAAGAATGAGAAAATACATAGTAAAATAAAAGATACTATAGAATGTTTAGATTTTAAAGTCTTAGACTCTATATCTTTTATGAAGCGAACAAATTCTACATCGTTCTCGTAGTAGGGTTTTATTCTATTAAAAGGTACTAAACTCTGTACTCGCATAAAGTTATATCTGTGATGGTCTTCTAGCACTATTGGCATATTAGCCTGCTCTGACTTCAGGTGCTCTCGAAGTTTTGTAGCTTCGTTATCTAGGCAAGAGATTTCAGTATAAAGACTGTCTCTTTCAACCTTTAACTTCTTAATAGTAGATACTTGAGCAACTTCTAGTCTTTCGGTCTCCGCTTCTATATTTTTAATCTGCAAGAATTTCTTAGCATTGGTTTCTATCGCTTCGTATTCATCTAGAGGTAGTGTAATTGTTTTACTCATCACCCATCTCACACTGTACTTCGTCTAGAATCTCTTCTATTTCATAGGCTAGACGGTCAGCAGAAAGGTTTTTTCTCTCGACCCACTCAAACATTAATCTTCTTATTTCGTCGTAATAGTCCATATGTACTCCTGATACAAAAAGAGCCGAGCGCAAAACGTTCGGCTTTTAATCACTTTAACAGACCCGTAAATACACCATTACTATTAATGGTTAATACTTCGTTTCTGTTGTTGCCCTCGACATAAGAACAGTGAACCCATCCAGACCTTGTCCCTTTAGCAGGGTCATAGAACTCTAGGATTAGCTGATCAAATTCGAGATTATCTCTTATCCAAGCAGCAACTTCATAGTTACCTGCTCTAAGAGCCTCGCCATCAATGGCCTGACCTAAAATATGTTGGCTAGTATCTTCCGATCTAAGCGCTCTATTAAGTTCTAGGCTTCTGTAAGCTGAATTTATTACCACCGGCCCGAACTGGTCTCTAACAGGCTGCCACACGTTATCTACCAAGGATTTTAAATTTGATATGATAACGTGGTTATCCGTGGTATTATCAATACCTAGCCTGTCAGCAGTTGCCGATTTAAACATTTCAGCTAAAGTAAAGTTGTTACTTAGTTTCATAAACCTGTTATTAATTTGATTGCGAATAGTAAAGATTCTGGGCTTACCCCAAGTAGTAGTAAAACTACCACCCCTACTACCATAGCCAATATCTTAGCGACCTTTATCCACAATCGTTTTGTCACGTTACCTCCTTATGGTTAGCTTACTGGAGTGAAGCTTACCCTGAGTTTCGTGACTGAGCTTTAAATTGTTTCTCGCTCTTTTTGGAATTTGTCCATGATTTCATTTGGAATCGCAACGGCTGCTGTGATTTCTGAAATGAATTTTTCAACCATATCAGAGTCACGTGTAATAGCTACCATCGCGTCTTGAAGCATAGCTTCTGAAATGTATCGTAGACGTGGGTCGTCTTTACCAAAGTGTTGCGCTAGACCTACTGCTGCGTTAGCTACTGCTAGTTTAGCTAGGCCGTTATTTTTCGCATCTTTTTTCTTAGCGAAAAGGCGAGCGTACCAAGGCAATGACGCATACATTTTACTCTGGATGAAATCGTTAGCTGTTTTACCGGCTGTAAGTTGAGCCGCCATAATTGCTGCGTCTTTGTTTGTGTTTACTACTTTATCGAAAAGGCTTTTCATTTTGTTTGATTCCTGTTGTTGCTGTTTATCTTGTTTGATTACTGCTTTAACCGCTGCTGCTTGTGCTGCTTTTGCCATAGGCACTGGTATTTTGTCTAGTTCTTTCAGGTCTAATTCACCATGACTAGCCCAATAAGGTAGTATAATATACTCTGTTAGTTCTTTACATCCGGTACTTTCGTACCAGCTAAGGAACTCTTCTATTTGGTATACTATATCCTGCTTATCTACAGTATTAACTACCTGCTCTACTTTAGAAGTCTTGCCGAACTCGTCAACTTCCATAACTAAAAATACGCAGTCTTTTGACTTAGCCCAAGTTAAAGCGCGCTTTACCCAAGGGCTTTGACCTCTGCGTGAGTAGTACCCTTGCGCATTGGACAGAGCTAACATATTTTGTCCTAGGCTTTTATCTAGATCGTATTGGTATTTAACACGAATACTAACACATGCTTTATTGAAAGTATTTACAGAATTATTCACATCGAAATTTTCCTTTTGGTCGTTTCATTAATTTATGTGTATATTATACGTAAATTTGGCTGTTTTAGCAAGCAATTTTTTTAGTTTTATTGTGTAATTTCTTAGGAAATAAGTCAGCCGCAGTTGAAGCAGCCCATGCTTCTGGCTTTAGAATAGGAGACACCCCACAAACACCAAGAATATACCCAGCAGCGGCCTTCGCCGCGCAGTTTGAACCGTACTGCTTTTCAGACGCAATATCTAAATGTACTTCGATAGGGCAGTCAATTCCTTCCTCTATCAAAGCGTTTTCTAGTTCTAAATAGATTTCAGCTAAGGCTTGTACCTCGGTCATCATTCTATGTTGTGGTTTCCCTAGGTTTTTATCGTAAACACGCTCTCTGGTAGTTTCTCCTACCACTTGGCAGCCTTTGCTGCCTGCTAGGTGAATAACTGCAACAACAGTTATCTTAGCCCAAGCGATACCTTTAGTATCTACGAACCTAATACTGTCCGCCCCTAGATATAATCTACTGTTACTAGGGGCTTCTTTTAATTTATGAATTGTCTCCCGAATCATCGGTATTCTCCAAGTTTTTGATTATTTTCTTAGCATTATCTATAGTTTCTTGCTGTTTAGCCTTTTCAAATGCCTCTACTTTTTCTGTTTTTGCCTTTACTAGTCTCTCAATCCGTTCACGCATTTCATCAGAGTTAAACCAGTAGTCTTTACCATTAAACATAAGCTCTAACTCATCTTCTGTTAAGAAGTCTGAATAATAGTGCCTATTTAACTGTGCTATCCACTTATCTGTAGCCTCTATCTGAGATTTGACCTTATGCCCTTCTCCATAGAATCCAGCTGAGTATTGATGGAACAAGCTTAACGTGTTGTCTTCTATACACCATCCATCACATGCTAGGAATACTATAGTAGCTGCAGAATCACATGCAGATTCTATAATCCCTATTACAGTTCCTTTACAATTTTCTATAGCATTAACTATTTGTACTGCGGTATATACTTGACCTCCGGGACTGTTAATATGAATATGTATTTCGTCTGCTTCACTTGCAGACCTTAACGTGTTTAGTAAGTCTGTATAGTCCGAAGCGTCCCCTATACTTCCCATTAAGTTGTAATGGTATACTGTGTTAGAAGTACCCTCGTTTCCAATTGATACTGCGAATTTAGATAGTGATGGTGTATGGTAAGACATATTATCCTTGTTATATAAGTACTAGTTTTATAAGTTTAGTTACCCAGTACTCTGTCTTTGGTATAGACTCTTCTTTATGACTAGAACCTCGGTGCAATGCACTAGAAAGTTCTTCTTTGGTGAATAATGCGTAGTGATGATCTTTAATATCATTAACATACGCAGGGTACAGGGCAGTGCCCTGTACATCTATCTGCTCTGAAAGTCTTATTTCCGAAGATATGTACTTAGGTGGTTTTTTCTTTCTGCGTAATAATTTTAGCACACCTTGAGTCCTCCTTTGGTCTGTAAGTACAGAACTTAATATTCATTTCTTTCAAGTAACGAATTAAGTCCTCAGTACAGGCCGCCATTTTTAAATTATCTTCAAAAGAAAGAGCCACGAATGGCTCTTTATCAACTACCATTATTTTCCACTCGACGTCGCACGTTTCATACGGTGCTGGCCAAGCGGGATGGTACACAGCAGTTTCTACTTGCTCAGGGGTTGAAATGGTGCAACCTGTTAGAGTTAAAGCAGTAACTGCAACTAAGGTAATATCTAGCACTGCGTCAGTAATGTCCCCTATATAGTCTAGGAAGTACGAAAAGACTGTGCTTAGAAAGTTTTCTATTGCTGCTGACATAAGTTAGTATCTCCTGTAATACAACCTAATTCGCGCTGGGTCTCATTGAAGGCTTTATTTAGCTTTATTTCTACGAGACCTGGCTTTGCCGCCACAACACTTTCCCTACCTGATAGTTCTGATAGCTTTCGCTTGTTGGAATTTGTCTCTTTAGTTAGTTCTAGCACAGTTGACTCTGTTAATACTTGCAGAGTTTGTACGTCCTTGATAGACTTTTCTAGCCTATCAACACTTGCTTGTTTAGTTACTAACTGTTGCTTTGTTACGGCGTGTTCTTGAATCTCTTTATAAAAAAGAAATCCCCCTACCGCTAATAAAAGCATAAGAGCTATTATAATTTGTGTTCTGAGTGACATAATATAATAAAACCTCTTTCATGTCAAGAAAGTTTTCACTTTCCTCCAGACAACCACTCCTATGTACATTAAGCGTGCTTTCCACTTATCAGTGTTATTATCGACTAGAGTAGAATAAAATTGCAGGTCTCTTTGAGACCCGTCTACTCCCATGTATATAAGAAAATCGTGCTGTACAGAGGCTTCTAAATTTTTTGGGCAGAATGGCCCTCCAAACACACTCCAAAATATTCTAGGGGTAGAAGCTCCGTCTGTAATAAACCCTCTAGGAATAGTAAAGGTTTGCCCTAGGACGGGGCTATCAAACACGTAATCCTGCACTACCTTATAATTGTAGTTGCCGTTAGGGGAAATTGTTAACTTATTGTGGCTTTGTAACTGGTGGCACATTCGGTGACCCTGATGAACCACTGCCTTTCTTAGATGCGCTACGTTTTTTAATAAAATATAGAATTGCAGCAATACCCGCAATTACTAATACTGTTTCTAGAAACATACTTACTCCTGATCTTTGTCTGCTTCCACTCTCCATTTCCACCCAGAATTGGTGTAGAAGCCAAAAAATACAGCCCCTGCGCCGAACATCGTCGTGACTAGGGCTGTATAACCTACGGGCCTTCCGATTACGCCCACCTGTCTGCAAGCTAGTAGCTCTGCGGTTTTGATACTTTCCCCTTTATTAAGTACCACCTGCATCACTGCTGCGTCGCATTTTATTTCAGGAACTTCCTTATACGAAATGTACCAATTCACAGACATTATAAGACCTACTGTGTATACTACAAGTACCATTCTAGGAAATATCCTAAACATGTCTAAGTATTTGGCTATTTTAGACATAGGGTTGGAGGCCTGTTAAATTTAATAAATACATAAAAATTCCTCCTAGGACTACATTATATCAAAATATAACTTGAAGTCAACAGAAGAATTTTTATACAGATACAAAAAAGGAGGCCGAAGCCTCCTTTTATAGGTAGTCGTACTTAGGTACGCACAGTGCGGATTTGACCATGTCTATAGGTGTTACCACTTCCCCAGACAATACTGTCTTCATAACCGCAGCTGAGAAACCTGATACTAAAACAGTACCACCCTGTCCAGCTCTAACGGGTACATTATCACGTCTGCTAGCAATGTTCCAGAACACTAATTTAGGAGCAGTAAAACCTGAGGCTTCAAAGTCTCTAATAGTTTTCTCAGATACAGGGCTTGAACCGCAACGGTCGAATTCCATATCAGACAGTACTATTAACGCATCTGGCAAATCTTCATCAGTCAGTCCATTAGCAACGGCCCTATCTAGAATAGTTTGCATAGCGAGGTTAATGTCAGTATTCATACCCCAGTTTGCGTAGCTTAGGTTACGAAGACGAGTTTCTAAGGTATCACCACAAAGTTCTTGCATTCTAGGACGTTCAGAGAACGTTAGGAACTGGTCTTTGAACACTCCTTTGTTTCTCTCGGCTAAGTAAATACCAAGAGACATTGCTACTTGCATAGCAGTGTATTTAGTAGTCCCAGCTGCAACACACATAGACGCTGAAACGTCTATCATAGGCAAAAAGCTGCCTTCGCCAACGTAATCTGGCAAACCTTTCCACTGAGCTTCTCGAAGCTGCCCTGAGCTATTTGCTACAATCTCATAAGGGTATAGCACGCTAGAGTTAACCTTAGCCTCGCCCTTTTCAAGGGCGGATAGATACTCTTCGTATCTTTCACCGTCATTGCGAGCAAACGCTTTACGGTAAAGCAGTTGAGCACGAGAAGGTAACTTACTGTACTCAATTTGATCCCACTCACGATTACACATCTGAGTCTCAACTACATTAGTAGTCTCAACTAACAGCTTGCGCAAAGTTTTTGGCGGAACGCCAAGGTGACGGCGCACTTCTTCGAAGATTGTATCTTTTCGAGGCATCCACTTAGCTGCTAGAGCATTTTTCTCAACCGCAATAGCGCGTAGCCATACGGTGATAGCGTGTGCCTTAATGTCTCCACCAAGTTCAATTACTGGAATTAGGTCGTCGAAGCGACCAATCTCAGGGATTTTTGATACAATGGCTTTACCTGTCTCTAGGTCAACCAGTTTAAGGATTTGTTTAATCCATTGGCGAAAGTGTTTTCGTTCACCGTAACCACCACGAGGGTCACGGGTATACAGAGCTAAGCGAATAGCTAAGTCTGGGTTTTCTTTAAAAGCCTGTAAGAATTCACCTACTAGGTTAGTTCCACGGCTAGAACCTGCACGACCGAATAAGTCTACTAGGAATGAACCTGATGTAGAGTTTGTTACTGCTCCATTGTCTGTTAGAGCGTCAGCTAGTGTCATTGCGTTAAATAGTTTGTTCATTTTTGATTCCTTTTAATGCTGTAATATGCTCGGAAATTGGGATTAGCAAATAAAACAATGCTAAGTAAATGTTTGATACTGCCCAGATTATGCAGAAGATTACTGCTACAAAACCTAGGAAGCCTTTAAAAGTTTTCTCTCTATACCGGTAGGAACGGATTCTAAATTCCATATCACCACCAGTAAAGTAATCTTTTATTGCTACTGCTACGTTAGTAGAGATAAATAAGGCTAGAGCTACGTTAAATCCATACGCTATCCACGTAAGGATTGTTACAATTAGTGATACCGCACCGATAATTTGATTTTCTTTACTTACTTTCATTAATTTTCCCTTAGTAGCACAACATTGTGCAGTGATTGAATGTATATTGCTTTGTTAACTTGCTCAAAAAGTTTTAATAACAGCTTAGAGTCTGTTGTCATAAAAGACTTTCTAGGAATAGAAACTCTGCGCTTGTTTTTTGTTATAATGTGGTAGAAGTCTTTGTCTTGACCTACTTTTTCAACGTGAATCATCATATCGGGGTGTATAAGACCGTTTAAATCCCAAGCCATATCGTTTTCCTCATTATACGTTGAAATATGTTGTTTTGCAAATCTTTTTTAAAGTTATTTGTGGTGACTGACGGGGTTCGAACCCGCATAATCTAGAATCACAATCTAGGACATTTCCAAATCTGCCACAGCCACACTAAATAACTCTAATCACCGTACCGAGGAAGTGTACTAAGCTTTCTCTATGATTTTTTGTTACTCTGTCTTACCAGAGTAGGTACAGATACGGGAAAGAGCTTTCGGGTTTTGGTAGTACTACAGACCCGCCGGACACAGTCCGTCGAAGGGGAGTCGAACCCCTTACCTATCCCTATTTAGGAGTGAGAGTACGAAAGAGATAGCTAGTCTCGTTCATGGGATGATCAATCCCTAATTACTACACTCCATATAACCACTCAATTATATGGAGTGTCTCTGGCGGATTCTCACACCGATTTTATACAGACCCAGAGACTGCCTGACCGCGTTCCTGCGGCAGTGGGATACTTTATATAACAAAAGAAACAAAACTTGACACGTTTAAGTGAAAGTGAAAGTGCCCAAGACCTTGGAATTTTATACTGGATTCCAACAGTACCACTCTATTACATCTAGGGCGGGATGGCGTAGTTCCGCTACGCTCGGGAGATTTTTACTAGATATATAGGCCATCATGCTTTTCGGAGTTGTAAACTTCAGCATAGTAATCTAATTGCCCAACTTCACCATATCCTTCGAATTCTAGCTCAGCTTCCTCTTCCTCAGTTAAGTTCTCAGCCACTGCCCCTACAGTATCTAAGTCACCGAAAGCATCTTCGTCTTGGTAGTATCCAAAAGACTCGGCATTTTCAATAGCCAACTCCCTAACTATTTCCAGTGCTGCTTCTTCGTTTTTCGCCTCTAGTAATCCAGTAGACTCGCAACCTACAAAACCAAAAGACACTCTATAGAAATACTTAATCATTAAGATTCTCCTCAATCATTCAATACAAGTATTATACGTTAATTTTGCTTGTTTGGCTAATGATTTTTTCTTTTGATATAGGCTTCCAGCTTTCTAATTGTTCCATAGATACGTTTACATATCTAGGGTCTGGTACTACATGACTGTGTAAATGTCCGTGAATATTTAGTTTTGCTCTATATTCTAGTTGACTAGGATGGATTGGCATATGTGTAATGATAACATTACCAAACCCCTTCCAGCGGTCTTCTAAGCATCCTGCTAGTTTTACGTTTGGAAGTGCTTCTTGTATTAAATGAACTTTGCTAGGGTAATCATGGTTTCCTAGCACTACTGTAATGTTTTTGCAATGCAATGCTGACAATCGCCAAAACTCAGAATTGAATGCTAAGTCTCCTAGTAGGTATAGCTTATCTACAGGCTTAACAGTATCATTAATAGCCTCAATAATGGTTTTATTATGTGTTTCTAAGTCTGTAAAGTCACGACCAAACTCAAGAATCCGTCTGTGTCCCAAATGCAAGTCGCTGGCAAAGTACGTTGTATTCATTTAAAAATTCCTCTGGTGTTACGTCTCTGTAGTATATTTCATCTACTTCAGCAATTGGGTGGTGACTAGCGTATTGAGGGTCTCCGGTATCGTAAACTTGCCCTCGTCTATGCACAGACCTAGTAAGTACAAGACATTGTACTAATCTTTTACGCAACCATAAAAATCCGTAACGCTCTATACGAGACTCTACCCTAAAGCGGTAATCGTCGGTTGGAGTTTCTGTTACCATTCTACTTCCGCTCTATCTAAGTACGTTCCAACCATAACTACATTTCCTGCTGCTAGGAAGTAGGTGATTGCTGCCATTAGGTAATTGTGAGTATCCCCTAATACAGAGATAGCTAAGTAGGCCGCCACTGCAATGGCTGCTAGTTCTCTTTTAGTATTCATGTTACTTCCTCGTTAATAAATATTTGGTCTGCGCTTAAAGTAGCGAGAGGCACACGCGGTTAGGCTTCAGCTACTGAGAGTCCACTAGTTATCCAGACTACTCGACCTACGAAAGTCAAGAACTGCAATACGCAGCGGTGGCTTTTTTGGATACCCGCATCACAGCATAAGCGCATACCAAATATCTATTTAAAAAGTGGCTGACTGGGGTGGACAGCCAGCACTTTTACCATTTAACAAACACAAAGGAGATCAAATGCACTACACCCTAACTTTATTATATAGCCGAAGCTACGGCTGACATTTTTGGCTTTGACGTGCCCTAGAGGATTACACCCCGTCCTCTAGTCGGGTACTGAGGGCTTGCTTAAACTGCAAGTAAGCCCCAATCTTTAATATGTATATATTATACGTTAAATTAACTTGTTTAGCAAATGATTTAATAATCTGGAGCAGAGAGAAGGAATCGAACCTCCGCCAATCTTTTATGAGAAGAAAGCTAAATAGTTGCTGCAAGTATTCTTCAAGACAGAATACCTTGTTTGCTGTATTATGCTACCACTACACCATCTCTGCATGGGTACCCTAGGAAGTGCACTCCCTAAGTTTAGTATTATAGACCTGACCGGCTCGGCTCGGATTATTATAGTGGGGTCAATCACTCTACGTTTTATAAGGCTAACGTATTACCTCAGAATTTATAAACTTCTCTGAGCTAAGGTCTAGGGCTCTAACTTCGAAATCCCAGTACAGTGGGGAGTATAGCTCTTCCTCTACTATAGTTACCGCTTTTTCTGACGCTTGCGATGGAGTTAGGTTATCACTAATCTCTACCTGCACTGTTTTAGTAATCTTTACTTCTACTTCAACAAACACTAGTATTCCTCCGCTACTTCACAATCTGAACAAACTCCATCGTGGTCAGGATGTTCGTACCAATTACCTTCTGAAATCCAACCACACTCAGGACACTCATCACAGTCAAATCCGTGTTGTTGGACTAATAACACTGCGTCTACGTAGGTATCGAATACTGGTTGTTTGTATTCTTTTGCTAGGTCATTTAACCGCTCTAAGACTACCGAATCCATAGCAATACAACCTTGCAGTTCATCGTTTAACTCACTAACAAAAGTATGTAAATTCATTGCGTTTTCCTCATTTCTTAATATGTGTATATTATACGTTGAAATGGGTTATTTTGCAAATGATTTAATAATTAATTTGAATGTCGTACCAAGTTCCGAACCAGTTAAAGTAAAATCTATAAATTATACTCTTTTTGTAGTATAGTACCTTAGGTATAATTGTAGTGGATATATTTAGTCTATAAGTGCTTGGTCTTTTACACATTTTTACTGCTGAAATCATTTAGTCGCGCCCTAGTAGTAGATTTATAGGTATCTTCTTACCTGAGTTACACGTAAATGTATGCTGGTCGTAAGACTTTAATTCTCCAAATCCGTTAAGCTCGCAAAAGTCGTTATAGGATTCTAGTTTAACTAGCGTTGCTTTGTACTCAAAGTCTGTGTTACTTTCTACACCTGATCCTATAACTAAACCTAATGCGAAAGCCATCATGATTGTAATGAAAGCGATTGTGGCTGGCATATATATATCTCCTTTATTAAATAAAAAGAAACCCCTGCTTTTACACAGGGGTTATTGACACCTCGGTAGCGAATTTCCAAGTCGTCAAAGGTTTGGAAACCAACAAATGTCTGAGAACGTTTCTATAAACTTCTCTTTGTTGTTTCCGAAGTAAGTAAAACATGAACCCCTAGAGCCTTTACCTTTGTAAGTCCCATCGGGTAGCATAAAGCTAAGTCTTCCAGTTGTGTAGGCTTGTAGTCCAGAGCGCAGAGGTACAGACCATAATGTATCTGTTCCGGCGTTGGTTAGCATAATCCCCTCTGTCATGTTACCGTTTTGATATTCGGCTAGGAACTTCGCTGTAAAGTGCTTTAAAAGCTTTGCGGAGTAAGGCGGATTACACCAGACTCTCCCAATCCAGGGCTTTTCAAGCCCAGAATCTTCAGCAGTATAAATTTTTGAAGCTCCGACAGTGCGGTTTGCATATTCACAACTAGCAGGGTCTAAGTCAATAGTTCCCAGTACAAGTTTAGCTTTTTCTATAATATAAGGTGGAGTGTACCACTCACAATTCATGTTCATGTTTTCCTTAAAATGGCACTGGCAGCAGGACTCGAACCTACAACCTCTCCGTTCGTAGCGGAGTGCTCTTCCAGTTGAGCTATGCCAGCTTTGGTGTTTCTATTTTTACAATAAGAATATCTTTAGGCATTCCTCTTGTATAGTGTTCTAAAATTTCCCATGTTGGAGGATACTCGTCAATTAAAATAAGTAGTTTTCCTAAGCCTCTTATTTCTACAAAATGTGTCTTTGCGTGTTTATCTATCCTAACAGAATCAGGATTCATGTTATCTAGCATTTCTTTAATAAACACTGACTTTCCCGACGCTCTAGGTAGTCCCCAAGAGTAATGCATAAACTCCTTTGCAGACACTAGAGGGTTGTAGTATCCTCGGAAATTATTGTAACCAGTTAGTCCTTGCTTTAACATAGGATTATCCAATGTAGGACATGACCAGTACCTTGAATCTATTAGTTTGGATTTGTGAAGCCAGTCATTGATTAGTTTTAGAACGTCAGTTTGCCACATATTTCCTCTTTTTGATTTGGAAGACTAGAGAGGAATCGAACCCCTATGAGCTGGATTTGCAATCCAGTGCCTATATCCCTTCAGCCACTAGTCCGTTGTTATAGTTTTCAGTTAATTCTTCATGGTTCTTCATAGCCCCAGGACTTAGAAACCTTTCTCCTACCTCCATAAGATGGTTGTTTAGGTAGAATGGTACTAAAACCACATCTGCATTATGTCCTGGCTCTATCTTTATCTTACCAGTAGCTCCTAAATGCTTTCTTAGAGCAGTGAACGCAGGAGGGTAATCGAAAGAAGTTATACCAAATTTCTTGTATTCTGAATCATAGTAAGTAATACCGGAATATAAGCTGCACATATACTCAGGATTTAAGAAGTAATACTCGGGCATTCCTAAGTCTAGTTTCAATTGAAAGTACCTCCCACTTTTTCTAGCAAAATCTATCATTAAGTCTAGCATACAATTATCTCGTTGCTCCACCTACAGCCTTCTACTGCACCTTAAAAGATTCACTCGCAGAACGGAAGTGATGGTAGTTTCTTTTTGCAAAAATTTGGCAGTGAGTGTGGGATTCGAACCCACGTGCCCGCTAGGACAATGCCTTTCCAAGACATCGCAATTGACCGCTCTGCCAACTCACTATTTATCGAAACAAGTTAATCCTGATGCCTTGTCCCCACCAGAGACAAGTATAAGGCATGATTTTTCTGGATGTCCTACTGGAGTAAACTCGTAAATATCAGGATTAGAACCCCAGCCGTCTACTTCGTAGACGCGCACTGGGTTTAGTAATACTCCACCACCGTTGTCACTAGATTGGGGAGTACATGCTGCTGTTAAAAATACAGCTGAAAAAATAATTGCTAATTGCTTCATTTTATTCCTTGGTTGATTGGTGGAGACACCGTGGGTCGAACACGGCGGTTTTGCCTTATGAGAGCAAACTGAGCACCTACCGCTCCATCTCCTTTAACAAATTACCTCTAATTTTGAAACCGGTTTGGATTCAATAGATCGTCTAATCTTTTCTTCTAGACGTTTACGTTCCATGAACATAGCAAACTGTACCACAGCTTGTCGCTCTTCGGGCGACAGTTTTTGTGTAGTAATAAACTCGTCTAATGCTTTTTTACAGTTCATAACTTTTCCTAATAAGTGGCAAGTCCTAGAGAGCTGGTAATGACTTGCCTAGTCCAGTTTGGCGGCTTGGAATCCACCTCTTTGTTTACCAATAAGCTCTGTGTAAGGTTTGGAAGCTTACAACGCGCTTATAGTGAACTTGGCGGAGAGTAGAGGAGTCGAACCCCTGCCCATTCTTCACGGACACCTCTTGTTTTCAAGACAAGCTGCCGACCAACTCAGCGGTACTCTCCAAATGTTCTTTTACTTTTTTCCATCCTAAGTCGTGACCACTACCGTACTCAGGTCTGTGATGCACTACAATGTGGGCTACTTCATGCGCGATTGCGTTTTCCACCATCACGTCAAAGTGGTTTAATATAAATTCTGGGTTGAACACAACCATACCATCACCTTCGTAAAATGTTCTCGCAGGAACGCTTAAAGGAGCAGCTATTACTGATACATTGCTAAGGTCTAGGTTAAATTCCTGTTCAGCTACTTTTAATACTTGAAGTACTTGTTGTAAAAATAGCTTAATGGTCTGTTCTTCGTTCATTTGCATTCCTAATTTATTCAATACAAGTATTATACGTTAAAATAACTTGTTTAGCAAATGATTTATTCTATTTTGCTAGCCATAACTAGTACACAACCATCTAAACTATGTACGTCTAAAGAATGCAATAGCTGGTGGTTGATTTCGTATAATTTACCGATTTCTAGCTGCTCTATACCTTCTGAGTGGTATAGTGTTGCTCCTTTACTAGGGAGTATAACTGGTATAATGAACGTAGTAGTTCCGTATATATCAGTATCTAGTTTATCTGTGTGAGCTTCCGCTCCGTTAGCTGCCGAGAATAAGACCCAGTCTACTTTAGACTCTAACTTTTTGTTAAGTTGCTTAGTAAACATATCCAAAGGGTTTTTGAACTTATGAAATTTAGTAGGAGTATTTACTTTATAGTTTTGCATTTTAATACTTCTAGCTACTTGTAGCAAACTTTGAGGTATGTGTATTTTCATAATGTTCCTTAAAAGCTTTCTAGGAAAGCATCTACTAATTCATGCGGCTTAGGCTGTTTATCGAGATACTCTTTACATATCTTTAACCAGAAGTCTCTCTGATTAACTACTTTCTCTGCTGAGAGTTCAGGAGGCTCTGATGCTATTATACGAACTATTTCTTCTGCTGTCATATTTTAACCTGAAATTGGCAAGGGTGGAGGGAATCGAACCCGTCTCTGTGCGAAGGTTTGGAATCTTGCTGCATACCATATGCTCACCCCTATATTAATTTAAGATGCAGCCTCGTTATCTAGCCGTTGCGTTTACTTGAAAAACTAAATATGAGATTTGCCGCTAGTGTCGAGGCTGCATGTTAAATTAGCCTAGTAGTTAAAGCTCTGACTAGGCTCAAAGCGAACTTTATAAAGTTATACTTTAAAGGTGTTCAACCTAAATGGTCAAAGAGGGGAGATTCGAACTCCCGACCCCTCCCTCCCAAGGGGAGTGCGCTACCTGACTGCGCTACTCTCTGTTATATTGTATGAGTAGAGTAAACCATATACAGACGAGGCCCTACTCTAATTGCTACGTTAAAAGTCATACCACTCATTCCTTGGACTATCCCATACGCCTACACCCATGTTTCGTCCCCCATAACTACACTTTCATTTTCTATCATAGTTGTTCCTCTTCATACCCACATCTTTTGCAGGTAACTACTGTGACCATTGAATTAGCCCAGTGTGGAGTTGATTGCCACTCGTGGCAACAGTTTCTAACTTCTTTAGCTTGAGATAAATCTTTAGCTGCAAAAGCTATTTCTGCTTCTAGACGCTCTATTTTTTCGTCTAACTCTTTATTTAGTTCGTCTAGATTAACCATTGATATTCTCTACTTTTTCTAACCAACCTGTATCAATAACTTTAGTGATAGGTTTTCTTAAAGGTCTACCATTTCTATCTAAGAAGACTAGAACAGTTGCCAAGTCGAGCGAACCAGTTGGTCTAGAAGACAAAAATATAATTTTACCTGTCCATCTAGCTCTAAAGTTACTTCTTACAGTATCAGTTACTTTAAATTTAAGTTTGTTTTTCAAAGCAATCTCCCAATTCAATACAAGTATTATACGTTAAATTAAGCAGATTAGCAAGTAATTTGGTACGGCGAGTGGGGGTCGAACCCACAATCAACAGATTTTAAGTCTGTTCGCGATTCCAATTTGCGTACCGCCGCATGGTACGAGGCACAGGAGTCGAACCCGCAAACCTCTGAATCTAAATCAGAGAGGTATTCCAATTCCCATCACCCCTGCATTTGATAAATTTTAAATATGCACTATTGTTGTATCTGACTACCCTCCAAATAGGTCGATCAATTCCTAGTGGTGTAGTTGCTCTTACTCGGCCTAAGTTGGTGTAAGATATTATGTTTATAGGTGGCCTTACCTAAGCTTGCCTAAAGTTTCCCTAGTGCACATATAAAATATATCGAGTTCACTGAGTTGCACAGCTGCCACTAGCCCACTAATCGCTAGTCCTGTTATTGTCCATCGAACCCCTGATAAGATGGAGACACTAAATGGTGGATAGTAGAGGAGTCGAACCTCGTGCCCTGAGGGTACTGGTTTACAGCCAGCTGACACACCACTGCGTCCTTATTGATACTATCCTTTAAAGTTGGAGCGTCTTACAGGACTTGAACCCGCACTTTTTGGGTGGAAACCAAACGTGCTACCATTAACACTAAAGACGCATTTTAATTTGGCGGAGAGAAGAGGTCTCGATCCCCAAGCCACATTTAAGGCTCGACTAGCTTAGCAGGCCGCCCCAGTACCTAACTGGTTTACTCTCCAATAAATTGGTGCCGATGACAGGATTCGAACCCGCTTTTAAAAGGCTTACAACACCCCTGCAATCCAATTTTGCTACATCGGCATTTATCTCTTAATACTCTAAGTAAAGCACTAAGAGATAAACAAGCTTTTTATACTACAACCACACTCAAGTGGAAGCCAACCGAGTAGTTGGACTAGGGCTATGAACCCGCGTGCTGTTTAGGAGGTAGGACTCCAATCTCTAGCTGTTTCGGCTACCACCCCACATCCTACTGCGTTGCGGACACCTAGTTTATCAAAAAAGGACAGAGTAGTTTGATTTTTAAGGACTTTTAACTGTCCAGTCTAATAACACTTTAACGGTGAGACCAGTACACCGCCGTGCCATAACAGCACCTCTTCGTCAGATTTTGTTTGCTGTAACTACTCTTTAAAATGGTGCTCCTACCTAGAATTGAACTAGGACTCTACCTATTATGAGTAGGTTGCTTTACCATTAAGCTACAGGAGCGTAATTAGAACAGACTGCTTTTTTCTTTTTCCCATAAAAGTTTAAAAGTTGCTGTGAGCAGTCTTTAAAAGTGGTTGCGAGAGAGGGACTCGAACCCCCGTCCGTACAGGTTATGAGCCTGACCATCTAACCATCTGATTGTATCTCGCTATCTAATTAAATTAGCTATAGATTCTAGAATACTTACTATTACGTATGTAATACCTAGAACTACTACCCAAAGTATACCTACAAAAAACGCAAATATACCTATAAATACTTTTGGAAATATTAGCACTAAAGCTAACAATATTAACCAACCCATAAATGTTCCTTAAAAAAATTGGAAGGGGTAACTGGGCTCGAACCAGTAATCGCGAGTTCAAAGACCGCTGCCTTAACCAATTTGGCTATACCCCTATAAGTTTAAATCTCAGTATCCTAGCCCTTCTCCGGACTAGCCTAAGATTTTCCTGCTCTTCTAGCTTAAATAGAAGAGGGAAATGCTTTCTCATTTGTGAGTTAGTATAGTGTAACTCTTTTCGCAACTTACTAATAATTTCACTGTATTGATTTCTCACAAGACTTCCTCATTTCTTAATATGTATATATTATACGTTGAAATAAGCTGTT